>Ga0189284_100095_pt1 | contig 137836 bp, 126 predicted proteins | sample N32C7minimetaG_FD_130314 | JGI IMG/M metagenome (GOLD analysis project Ga0189284, IMG submission 130314) | Marine microbial communities from the Costa Rica Dome - N32 C7 mini metaG | ecosystem: Environmental > Aquatic > Marine > Oceanic > Photic zone | place: Costa Rica: the Eastern Pacific...
AGGTCTTCGCCATTACGGTTGTTATTGCCGCAGTCAAGGTCGTCTTCCCGTGATCTACGTGTCCAATCGTGCCCACGTTCACGTGTGGCTTGTTCCGTTGAAAGGTCTCTTTTGCCATGATTACTTAATTTTATCTTAGTGTTTAATTTCTTTTATGATTGACTCTCGATGATTTCCTGAGCAATTGCCTCAGGAACTTCAGTGTAATCAAAGAATTCCATCGAGTATACCGCACGACCCTGTGTCGCTGATCGTAAGTCTGTAGAGTAACCGAACATTTCGGATAGCGGTACATGAGCTTTTACAACTGACCCTTCATTATTAGAGTCCATACTCTGCATAATTCCTCGACGGCTATTCAAGTCACCGATTACATCACCCATGTACTCTTCAGGAGTGATGATCTCTACTTTCATTACCGGTTCAAGGATTTTTGGCTTAGCCTTACGAGCTGAGTTTCTAAAACCAAGCTTAGCACACAACTCAAAACTTAGCTGGTCAGAATCAACATCGTGGTATGAACCGTCATATAAACGGAACCCCACATTTTCTACTGAATAGTTAGCCTGAATACCGGAATTTAGCGCTTCTTTGAATCCCTTCATTACAGATGGGATAAATTCACGAGGAATATTACCACCTACAATTTCATTGATAAAAATGAAACCCTCTTCTCGAGTGATGCGATCTTCATTACCATCGTAATCCTCAAATTCTTCAATTGGGCCTACCTCGAAAGAGATATCTGCAAACTTACCACGTCCACCTGTCTGCTTCTTGTAAATTTCTCTGTGATCCACTTTCTTAGAGATTGTTTCTCTATAAGAAACCTGAGGGGCTCCGACGTTTGCCTCTACTTTAAACTCGCGCTTAAGTCGGTCAACAATAATTTCAAGGTGAAGCTCACCCATTCCTGCAATCGTAGTTTGACCTGTTTCATGGTCTGTTTTTACCACAAAAGTAGGATCTTCTTCAGCAAGTTTTTGAAGGCCTGTTGAAAGTTTTTCACTATCAGCTTTTGTCTTAGGCTCAACAGCCAGCTTAATTACAGGCTCAGGGAAAGTAATTTGCTCAAGAATTACCGGATGATCAGGATCACAAAGCGTATCACCTGTATGTACTTCTTTAATTCCAATAATAGCGGCTATATCTCCAGCCTGAATGTAATCTAAATCTTTTTTGTCGTTGGCATGCATCTCAAGAAGTCGACCAACGCGTTCTTTATTTCCGGTTGAGGAGTTAAAAGTATAAGAACCTTTTTCTAATCTTCCCGAGTAAACTCTTACAAAAGTCAACCTACCTACAAATGGATCAGTCATGATCTTAAAGGCAAGAGCTGAGAAAGGAGCGTTTACGTCAGGTGCTTTCTTAACTTCTTCTTCGGTTTCCGGGTCTATACCTTTTACCGGGGGAATGTCAAGTGGATTAGGCATGAAATCCAGCACTTTATCAAGCAACACCTGGATTCCTTTATTTTTCAATGCTGTACCGCACATTACCGGAGTAATATCTTTTGTGATAGTCGCTTCACGAAGAGCTTCAACGATCTCTTCCTCAGAAATCTCCTCTTCCATGAGATATTTTTCCATCAGAGCATCATTCTGATCTGATACAGCCTCAAGTAACAACATTCTGTACTCAGCGGCTTTTTCTTTCAGATCTTCTGGAATGTCAATTACTTCATAAGTAGCACCTAAAGACTCATCATCCCAGACAATAGCTTCCATCTTGATCAGGTCAACAACCCCTTTGAAGTGCTCTTCAGAGCCAATAGGAATCTGAATAGGAATTGGATTTGCATTTAGCTTCTCATCAAGCTCTTTAACTACATTGTAAAAATCAGAACCGGTTCGGTCCATCTTATTTACAAAAGCCATACATGGTACGTTATATTTATTGGCCTGCCGCCAAACAGTTTCAGACTGAGGCTGAACAGCACCAACTGAATCAAGCACAAAAACAGCACCATCTAATACACGTAAAGAACGCTCTACTTCAACAGTAAAGTCAACGTGACCGGGAGTATCAATGATATTAATACGGTGATCTTTCCAAATACAGTGAGTAGCAGCAGAAGTAATGGTAATACCACGTTCCTGCTCCTGCTCCATCCAATCCATCGTAGCCGCACCATCATGCACTTCACCCATACGGTGGCTGCGACCGGTATAAAAAAGAATACGCTCAGTCACGGTAGTTTTACCGGCATCAATATGGGCCATGATGCCAATATTTCGCGTGCGGCGAATCTTCTCTAAAATTTTTGGATCTGTTTTTTGTTTCGTTTCGGACATAATACTTTTTAATAAAATCTTTTAGAATCTAAAGTGAGCAAAAGCTTTGTTAGCATCTGCCATACGGTGCGTTTCATCCTTCTTGCGAACGGCACCACCTTCATTGTTGGATGCATCGATCAATTCTCTTGAAAGACGAATTGACATCGATTTGTCATTCCTGGAGCGAGCAGCCTTAATCAACCACCTCATTCCCAATGCGGTCCCTCTTTCCTGGCGAACTTCAATCGGCACCTGATAAGTGGCACCACCCACACGGCGAGACTTAACCTCTACAACCGGTGTGGAATTTTGGAGCGCATTTCGAAATACATCGATTCCGGTTTCGCCCGTTTTTTCTTCAATAACTTCAAATGCCTGATATACAATTTTGCGAGCTACATTCTTCTTTCCGTCTCGCATCAGGTTGTTAACGAAACGAGTTACCAGCTTATCCTCAAAAATTGGATCCGCTTGTACATCTCGTTTATCTGCTGTTTTTCTACGCATGCTCGATTAATCTTAATTTCTTAGTGTTACCCTTTTGGCCTCTTAGTGCCATACAGACTACGGCTCTGAGTTCTTCCCTCAACACCGGCTGTATCTAATGTTCCTCTAATAATATGGTATCGAACACCAGGTAAATCTTTAACTTTACCCCCGCGGATCAATACAATACTATGTTCCTGCAAGTTGTGACCTTCACCCGGAATGTAAGCCGAAACTTCAATCCCGTTAGTCAAACGTACACGAGCTACTTTACGCAATGCCGAATTCGGCTTTTTAGGCGTAGTTGTATAAACGCGAGTACAAACACCACGCTTCTGCGGACAATTCTGTAGCGCAGGAGCAGTTGTTTTACTTACTTTGCTTTTTCTACCTTTTCGTATGAGTTGTTGTATAGTCGGCACTGTTCAATTATTTGGTTATTGCCATCGAATCGAGAGCTTGCAAATATAGGATACATTTGGGTACGAATGCAAAATATTTGTGTGAATTATTTTCTTAATATTCTATGTGCCCCTTGTGGGTACACTGAACATCAAAATGAACCCTTAATCTCGGTCTTTAATTTATAGATCGATATATAACTTTATATCAGTTGGAATTATCAGAATTACTAAATCTTAGCACTAAAAGACTCGAAGCGCTTAACAGTGAAGGACTCCGTTCTGTTGATGATCTGCTCAATTTTTTTCCACGCAGATACCTGGACCGAAGCAATACCCAGAAGATCAAACATTTGGCGGGCTCCGGAGAGGAAGTTACTGTAGCGGGGAAAGTATCTGAGATCTCAACAGCCGGCTATGGCAAAAAAAAGCGCCTTGAAGTTTACATTAATGACGGAAGCGGTATGGTTAAGGGCGTCTGGTTTCGCGGAGTCGGATACTTTAGCAAGTTTTTTAAGGAAGGTGAAACCGTGGCCTTTTTTGGTCAAGCCAAGCGCTATGGTAAATCTATTTCCATTGCCCATCCTGAGGTGGATAAAATTTCTTCGGAAGGTGATCTCGACTCTTTCTCCCAGATCTTTCCCATCTATCCGGGGAGTAAAGTCCTCAGCAAAGCACGGATCACGAGTAAACTTGTGCAGCAATGGATGGAAGAAATCCTCAACAACCATACGTTTGATGAGTTCCTGCCCGATCATCTCCTCTCTGAGTTCAAGTTTCCCCGAAGGCAAGAAGCTTACCGAATGATTCATTTTCCAGAGAACCACAATGAACACAAGAATGCCCTAAACCGATTTAAATTTGAAGAGCTTTTTCTTTTTGAACTGAGTATGGAGAAGATCAACTTCACCGTAAAAGAAAGAGCCAATGGACATGTTTTCAATGAAACCGGTACTTACACTTCTAACTATTTTAATAAACTTCTTCCTTTTGATCTGACAGATGGACAACGATTATCTCTCGCTGAAATTAAGAAGGATGTTCGTTCCGGCCGGCAGATGAATCGTTTGATTCAGGGCGACGTCGGTGCCGGTAAAACCATCGTTGCGATTGGAGCCATGCTGATGGCTTTGGATAACGGATATCAGGCCGCCTTTTTAGCGCCCACTGAAATTTTAGCTGAACAACATTACCGAACCCTTGCCGATCACCTTAAAGAATTGGACATCAATGCTCGACTTCTGGTCGGCTCACAAAAGAAAGCACTGCGAACTGATATTCTTACAGATATTGAAGGCGGCAATGCACAGATCGTGGTTGGGACCCACGCTATTATTCAAGATGAAGTTCGATTTCATAATCTTGGGTTGGCTGTGATCGATGAACAGCATCGGTTTGGTGTTCAACAAAGAGCGAATCTGCTAAATAAGGGAAGTCATCCCCATATGCTTGTGATGAGCGCAACCCCCATCCCCCGCTCTTTGGCTATGACGGTTTATGCCGACCTGGATGTTTCCATTATCAAAGATATTCCTGCAGGACGAAAGCCGATCAAGACTGCGATCCGTTCCAATAAGAAAAGAGAGGCCGTCTATAATTTTGTGCAGCAGGAAGTACATGACGGCGGACAGGTGTATGTGGTCTATCCGCTGGTGGAAGAATCTGAGGCTTTGGACCTGAAAGATGCTACTGCCGGATTTGAGAAGCTCAAAAACCGATTTCCCGATTTCAGTATTGGTTTACTGCATGGGAGAATGAAAACGGAGGAGAAAGATTCAGTTATGAAAGCCTTCATCAAAAATGAGATTCAGATCCTTGTTTCAACGACTGTTATTGAAGTCGGTGTGGATGTTGCCAATGCATCCGTCATGATCATTGAACATGCCGAGCGATTTGGGCTTTCACAGCTTCATCAGCTGCGCGGAAGAATTGGAAGGGGTGAACGGCAAAGCTATTGTATTTTAATGCCGGACGTGAAAGTGAGCAAAGCCGGAGCCTTCCGCCTCCAAACCATGGAAGAAACCGATGATGGTTTTCGGATCGCCGAAGCCGATCTCAAACTTCGCGGCCCGGGCGATTTCCTCGGCACCAAACAAAGCGGCCTGCCTGATTTTAAATTTGCTGATATTGTGGAAGACCAATTTCTGCTGGCCCGGGCCAAAGAAAAAGCAAGGATACTATTGCAAAAAGACGCCAAACTACAATCTCCTAAAAATGAATTTTTAGCTAAAGTCTTTGCCCCCTATTTTAAGGAAAAGGTTCAGTTTTTTGGATTGGGATGAAAGAATTGAATAGTGAAATTTGTTCTCATCCATTTTGCTTTGAAACCCGGAGTTGCATTCATCCGGTGATCAAAAGTCTTAACGACAGGTTTACCGGGTTACGTTTTCTATGGCTTTTTTTAAGTCGTGATAAGAAAAAGGCTTCGATATACATGTTGAATGTTTGATCTCTTTTGTTTTAAAACGAATAATATGCAAAGGCTGTCCTGTGATAAAAATAACAGGCGTTTGAAGCTGTTCCTGTACTTTTAGCATAATATCATGACCATTCGTGTCATCTTCCAAAAAATAGTCCATCAAAATACAGTCGGGGCGCTTATCAAATATTTCCCGAATAGCCTCTTTCCCGGATCTGCAAATAGGTGCTACTTCATGACCCATCTCGGAAACCATTTTTTTAAGAATCAAAGAGATAATAAAGTCGTCTTCTGCGATCAATATGTACATACAAATTCGTTAAACTCTTTTAGAATTCCCGGTACGCACGCCTCTTTATCAAACGGTAAACATTTTGGCAGGTTAAGATGCCCCATTGAATATTACTTAACCCTTTTATTGCTTGATAAAACAGTGCTTGTAAAAACTTTGCTGTATTAAAAGTTTAATAGGGAATCATTTAGTGGTTTTATTACTTTTACATCTGTGTATTTTCGCCAAGGGTTTTCAAGTTTTGCTTGTTCAGCAATTTTTTTGCTTAGATAGCTCGATGATGATTGCTTTAAGATGTTCTACCTTTGAGGGTGTCAGGCGCAAAAGCTGTTGATTAACAGCCTGCTCGCTTATTCCTTCATGTTCGGCAATTTCTGATTGACTCACTTGATTCTTCTGCATCAAATCCCGAAGATACTTTTCTTGTTCAGTCATGTATCGTTTTTCACGCATTTGAACCAGTTTTAACAATTTTTTTTGAGTGTAATTTTAATTGAATTCTCAATTGAGTATAAATAAAAATTGTCAATATGACAACAAATAAACCTCAAAATGCAAATTTTATTTTAGACCGCCTTAAAAAAGCCTATGACCTAAAATATGACACAGAGATTGCTGATCTTTTAGGAAAAGATCCTTCTACAATTTCAACATGGCGGCGAAGGGGCACGGTTGACTATACAACTATATTTTCAAAATGCCATGATATAAATGCAAATTACATTATATATGGCGAAATGCCAATTAAAAAAAGCGCACTGAATGTAGAATCACACTCTTTGGTTAATGAGCCTAAAAAAGGATATCGAATCAAAAATATTATTGAAAGTATAGAAACCCTCTCCATCAATCCGGAAGAAAAAATGGAACTGTTGAAGATGTACCTTAAAATCCTGAAAGAAAAAGAGGGGGAAACCCGCGATTGAAAATAAATCTTATTTCCGAAATTGTTCCGGGTGGCAAGGCTTTTCCCCTGCAAGTTTCCGACTTACCCTTTTCTGGCTATAATTTTTTAGGGTCTTATGAAGCAAACGAGTTAAAACGGGTCTTCTCTGAGTCGTTTAAACAAAAGATGATAAGGTATGATTGCGATAATTAAATCTAAATTCCGTTTCTTTCAAATACAAAGTAAATTTCGTTTTAGAGATCCTATTGAACTATGCAAGGCGTCGCTTGGCATAGCTCCAAAAAGACGCAATCTCATTAATATTTATATGCCGAGCACCATCAGCGAGCTCATCGTTGCCATAATGCACCCGGTAATGCTTGTCGTATCCAACATCTACCACTTCATCTTAGCCTCGTCAGCCATCACAGTGAATGGCACTTTCAGGGCTAACTATGCCTCTTATAATACGCTGAAGCGTCTTTGTCTTCTTTTACAAGGAATCCGTCGCGGGCCAAAGTAAGACTCATCGACTTCAACGGTTCCAGAAAACGGAGTTTCTTGCAGGCACCGCCGGGCGGTTTTAACCCTCAGTTTATCAAAGATCACCGTAACCGGTCGCAAAGAAACCGAACTCAACTGGGCGATTTCTGTAACGGCTAAATCCAACGCAAAACATTTAATAAGTTGCCTAAATGTGGACTCAGCTTCAGGGATGAGAAATCCGGGCTATGGACAGCATCTGTAGCAATAACTTTTTAAAAGCTTCTAACTCTATATTATAGCTTTAAACCCTGGTCCGCCAGCTGGCGGACAGGATGACATGAGGTTTTGCAAAGAGCTCTTATAGATATTGAGTGTCAAAAAATTTAACCTATCAGATTTTCGCTGATAAACTCGCACTTTGTTCCCATACCTGAATTTCTTTACTTGTTTTAAGGGACTATCAAATGATAATAATATGTTAAGCGAAGTTCATGCATACTGCCTGCTGTTGGTTTTAAGCTTTTTTCTTGCTACCTCTCTTTCTGCACAGCCTGATCGCGAAGTAGCCCCCCTTTCCTATAACCTCTACCAGACCAAAGATTACCATGCCCATACTCAAAACTGGGCTGCCGTGCAGGACAGCACCGGACGCATGTATTTCGCGAACAATCATGGCGTATTGCGATTCGACGGAACCTACTGGACCAAAGCGCCCTCGCTGAACGGCGGGCTGATCCGCTCGCTTGCCAAAGACTCTGCCGGCACCATTTTTTGGGGCGGACAGAATGATTTTGGTTTTCTGAGCGCCGACTCTGCCGGAGCGCCGGTGTTGGTATCTCTGGCCCACCTGCTGCCCGATTCCATCCCCTCCTACAACAACGTTTGGAGAATCCTGCCAACCAAAGACGGTATCTATTTCAGGACAAATGACTATTTCTTTCGGTATCAAGACGGGCGTATTGAGGTACTTTCGGAGGAGGGCAACTACCGCCATGCCTCCTTCGTTGACGGTCGAATCGTCGTATATAAATACCAAACAGGGCTCCAGTATCTGGATGGCGACACGTTCACCATGATTTTAGGAAGCGAATTTTTTTCTCAGAATCCTATTGGTGGCATTATCTCACTGGACAATGGTAACTGGCTTATCCTCACCTATTTCGAAGGCCTACTCGAATACGACGGAGAGCACTTCAAGCCATTAAACTCTCCTATCAATCACATTCTGAAAAAAGCTATGGGATACAGAGCAATCCGCCTGAAAAGTGGTAAGATCACACTGGCCACCATCCACTCCGGATTGTTTGTGATCGATCAGAAGGGAAATCTTGTAAACAGTGTTCACATCGAAAAGTTGCCTACTACAGGCCTGTACCAGGATGACGATCTGGGACTCTGGGCGATGCTCGATGGCGGTATCGCCCGGGTAGAAGTAGAGAGCCCGTTTTCTTTATTTGGGAAAGAATCCGGGATTAATGTTACCTCGACGGCGGTCACCCGGCATCGCGGGAAGTTATTGATCGGAAACCACTCCGGTTTATTTCAGCTTCAAACATATCCGCACAAACCAGCCACATTTGAAAACAAACACGATTTTCGGCAGCAGGTCTGGTCGTTACTATCTACAGATCATGGCCTGTTGATTGGCGCTCAGGAAGGACTATTTGTGCTTCGGGATGGCGAAATTCGCGCCTTGCGAACCAGCCTCACTATCCGGCGGCTGGACTCTTCATCCATTGAACCGGGATTGGTGCTGGCAGGTGGCTTAAAAGAATTCCGAACCCTAAGGTTTGATGAGGGAGAATGGGAACTCAGCGAACCAGTAGAAGGCATCACCACCAATACTCATCATATTGTGGAAACGCCGGACAGCGTGTTCTGGCTGGGCAGCCACTTTCAGGGGGTAACCCGAATTGATAATTTCCACAATAACCAGGAACTAAAGACAACTCGCTTTACCCAAGAGGACGGATTCCCTGAGCGGAATGACAAGTACACCACTGTCTTCTGGTTACAAGATCATATCGCCATTGGCACCTCCAGGGGGTTATATCGTATTGGTGCAAGCGGCCGGCGGGTCGTGCCCGATTCATCGCTGGGTCCACTCTTTACCGGTGTCGGCAAAGATGTCTACAGAATCGAACAGGCTCCCGATGGCAATTGGTATATTCGATCTTCGGATAACGGCATACTCAAACCACAGAGCGATGGTGGTTTTCTTTGGGATGACAGGTCACTGAGATGGCTGACCACCGGCTCTACACAGGATTTCCATTTTGACACGGATGGCCTGGTATGGATGGTGGCCAACCAGGGAGTAATTCGATACGATCCCGATCATTCGGTGAACCAAACCGCCGGCATACGCATCAACTTTAATTCGGTGACACCGGCAGACTCCGACTCACTGATTTTCGGGGGCAGTTATTCCAAAGGCTATAAACAACCCGATCTGAAGCACAATCAGCGCGCCCTGCGGTTTCGGTTCTCATCCACCTTCTACCAGCGGCCGGAAGCAGTTCGTTACAGCTATCGCCTGTCGGGTCTTGATGAAACCTGGAGCGACTGGACTCCCGAAACCCAAAAAGACTATACCAACCTGTCACACGGCTATTATCGTTTTGAAGTACGTGCAAAAGACCTCTACGACAACGTAAGTGAGGCAGCTGTGTTCTCCTTCTCCATTCCTGTGCCCTGGCACCTCAGCAGTGCAGCAATGGTATTTTATTTTCTGGCTGGGCTGGCGCTTATTGCCGGATGTGCGGTGACCTACACTCACTACCGGACCCGAAAACTGCAGTATCAAAAAGAGCACCTCAAAAAAATGGTACGCGAACGTACGAAGGAGATAGAAAAGAATCTGTACGAGAAAGAACTGCTGCTCAAGGAAATCCACCACCGGGTTAAAAACAACCTGCAAATCATTACAAGTCTGCTCAATCTGCAGGCCGAACATGTACGTGATGAATCTGCCCTCAATGCCATCCGATCCAGTAAAGGGCGGGTCAAGAGTATGAGCACCGTTCACGAGATACTTTACCAGAATGACGATCTCAAAGAGGTTGATATCTCCGAATATATTCCCCGGCTGGCAAAACATGTAAAACGGCTTTATGAAGATACCGTTGGCACTATTAAGTTGCAGTGCGATATTGCACCGGTAAAAATTGATCTGCAAACGGCGATTCCACTCGGGCTCATCATCAACGAGGTCATCAGCAACTCTTGCAAGCACGCCTTTAAAAACCGTGATTCAGGTATCATTCGCATTGAGGCTGGCCGGCAGTTGGAGACGCTGAAGCTGCTCATTTCTGATAATGGCACTGGAATATCGAAAAAAGACAAGGATCAAAACGGAAAAAGAGGCTCGCTGGGCATGCTGCTTGTTACAGATATGACCAAACAACTAAAAGCCAAAGCCACTCTGCAAAACGGAGATGGTACCGTCCATCGCTTTGACATACCGATAGGTGAACTATGAAAGACCTGAGAGTGCTCATACTGGATGATGAGATGGTTATAGCCCGTGATCTGGAGCGAATACTGCTCGGCATAGGGCTGAAAAAATTAAAAATTGCCAACTCCTCAGAAGAGGCCCTGCGGCAGGCCAGGCGTTTTTTGCCGCACCTGCTTTTGTCCGATATTAATCTGGAGGAGACGCGCATAGACGGCATCACCGTAACCGACCGGATCACCTCTTTTCTGCAGGTAAAAATTATCTATATCACGGCTCACACCGACCAAAGCGTCTTTGATCGTGCCAGGCAGAGCCGGCCCGAAAACTATATCGTCAAGCCTTTTGAAGATGAACAGGTGCGGGTGGCGGTAGAACTTGCGCTGAGCAGCCCGGCCATCGAAAAGTGCGGTGTGCTGAAACCGGAAAAAATTTCCAGCCTGACCGATGCCGAGAAGCGTATTCTCCACTACGTCGCTCAAAACATGACCACCAAACAGATTGCAAAACGGCTGTTCATCTCTCCTAAAACGGTGGAAAATCATCGCAGCAACGTTAGCCGTAAGCTGGGCCTGAAGCCCCGCAACAATAGCCTGCTGGCCTGGGCGATTGAACATAAAGAACTTCTCTGACAGCTGTTTTATTTCAAGTGACAGAAAAGAGTTTAGCGTCTTTATGAGACTCCTGCCTCCCCACACGTAACAGAAAGAAGATCATGTTATTTGTTATTTCGTTATTCGGCCTCCCATTTCACAACGAATAACGATTAATAAATAACGAATTCTCCGCAGTATTTCTCTCCTCAAAGTTTCGTTTTAAAATGCCCCTACGGTCATTTTTAGAGGCCTTTGCAAAACCACTCCAATCGCAGCGTCCCTTTGCGAGCCTGCGAAGCAATCTCAGTTTAGAGGCTCTGCTCGGGAGATTGCTTCACTCTGTTCGCAAAGGCGTAGGGTTTTGCAAAGGCCTCTTTTAAAAAATCAAAAAATGAGGGCTGGCCCCTATTCCCTCGTTGACCCGTTCGTATTTAATTGAGCTATGGACTTAGATAAAATCAAAACCCTGTCTGGACGGGAGATCGAAGTGCTGAAGCTGGTTGCTGCAATGAAGACCTCAGCAGAAATAGCAGAGTCACTCCTTCTTACTCCCAAAACCGTGGAAAACCACCGGGGACGTATTGCCAAAAAGCTTGGCTTAAAGGGCAACAACAGCGTGTTGCGCTATGCCGTGAAATATCGCACCGAAATCAAAAACTTTACAACAAAACCGAAATGAAGACTTTAAAGATTATCATTCTTATAACCTCACTGACAGCGGTAAACGCTTGCTCCTCAATACAGCCCCTTGAGGTGAAATTCCAAAAGATTGAAGGCGATGGGTTTTACTCAACGTCCGTTGCCACAAAATCAACCATTGTCCGGGAAAAGAACGATCAGCGGATTATCTGCGCAGAACCGGCTCCAGATGCCACTTTTAATGAAGAAGATAAAGGATCGTTTGGATTTAGTTTACTGCATATAGGTGACAAGACAAGCGAAGCCTTTGCGGAAGGGGAAACGGAAGGTGGGCTGGGTGGTCGATCGGTAAACGTGCTGCTTACCCGAGTCATGTATTTCAGGATGTGCGAGTTTTTTGCAAACACCAATCTTACAGATTCTTTAAAGATAGAGATATACAACGGCACACTGCGGTCGGTACTACAGTTAAATGCTAAAAACTTTGGTACAGGCACCAATAGCGGCTCTTCCGTGCAGGCTATGTTCAATGAGGACGGATCCCTGCAACTGCCAGGTTCAACCCAGGCGGATTCTTTGGCAGGCCCGGGCCGGCAGAAGCAAAACAATGACGAAAATGAGTCACAGCCGTGTGATCCTACGAATCCTGATTTCCCTAATTGTTAACCGCAAAACAGAATACCTAATCCGTTAATCTTGACTCTGCCATCATGAAAATTCAACAAAATCTTTGGTACCGATACCGGCAAGGGGGCTCTACCACAGGCAATATATAACGAAACCGGTGCACCAACCTCACCCGGTTTATTAACCACAGTACCATCAGTTACTGATGATATTTAAAAAGATTCGGATGAGAATAGCTGGTTATAGAACAACACAGACTAAACCTTAACCAAACATTTAAAAACCATGAATACACTAATTAACAAACCAAAACTAAAAAGAAACTTCACCGCTTTCGCAGTGACAGCTTTGATGCTTCCCTTTACTACACTTATGGCTCAGAGCCCGGTAACGGAGGAAAACAATTGGGCTGTCATTGGGAAGTGCAGTGAACGTTCACCGAACTATATGCTGGTACACTCCTCATTGGGTGATGGCAGCTGTATTGTCTCGAAAAACGGGTTATTTTATGTGATGCTGACGTTAAATGAAAGATTCGCCATAATCATGTCTAATGCACCCGGGAAAGGGGGGGCTACTGCCGCCGTCTCCTATTGGTACAGTGGCCGTGGCTACGCCACCCAGAACCCAAATACGTCAAGCCTCGAGATGCAGGGCGATGGCAACTTCGTTTTGTATAATGAGGCAATCGCCAAGGGAGGAGTCGCAAGATGGTCCAGCGGCACCGACGGCACCCATGCCGACCACGTGGTTATAACGAATGGCGGGCAGCTTGTACTCCAGAGAGGAGTAAGCTGGGATAAAGGATACAACCCGGCCCTTAATCCGGACGGCCGGTATAACCGCCAATGGGCCGAAGTGAACCGGAACAAATTGATAAAAGGAATCGGCGGTATTCATATTTCCTCCGCAGGCCTCCATATTTTCGACTACGACATCGACAATATCACTACAACAACCACAGCAGAAGATCTTAGGAATTCACATACTGCACACTCTTCAGGTTTTAATTGTGGAAAGGGGGTTCAAAACCCCCTTATAATCTCGCAAGAGCTTACTACTAATATCACAGAGACTCAAAACTGGGGTACTTCAAGAACAACAGGCCAATCTACAGAGATAGAGGTGGAAATCGGTGTTGAGGCCGGGATTGAGATTATGAAAACCAGCTTCTCAGAAAGCGTTAAAAGTATCCTTAGCTCAAGCAAAACTGAAACGTACGAAAAGTCAGTAGCAAGGTCCGTAGAGAAGAAAAGCAGTATCAATAATGTCGAAATACCCCCCCGGATATTACCAGTCGTTTTTGTTGCAGGTGAATCGTACAACAACGACGGTTCCCTTCAAAGCGCTTGAAGTTATTAAGCCTGCGGGTCATGGTTCATACCTAAGCAGGAATGAGATCGAAGGTACGTTCACCAATAGCGAAGGGACCTCCTCCAAAGCCGTTGCCGGTGACTTGATGAAATGCAGGGATACGTAGGAATACCCTGAACTAAATAAGGCTGGGCTTGTACCTATTTTTCAGATCAAGGTTCGTGATTTATTTTTAAAATAAGTTACGAACCTTTTCTATTTTGGGAAAAACTGCAAGATCAACCTCTTTCTTAGAAGCTGAAACCTATAAAATCGCCAGAGAAAATTCTTTCTTCAAGGATTCGGCTCTTTATTGAATGATCAATAGAAAGCTTTTGGATATATTCACGGTAGAAGTTTCGATATTTTGTAAGTATCTGTTGTCCCATAGAATTTACTCATAGACGGTCAAATAGATTCCCGGACTGTATATTTTTTTTATTTCCCAATCAGCTTCACTGGAAATTTTGTAAACAAGCCAATTAGGACTAAAAATCCTGAATATGCCTAAAGAAAGATGAAAACAATTTTCTTGCTCAAGGCACTCCCCAGTTCTGTGCACAGGTTGCAATGTAACTGCAACATCTTCCTCAAAAACCAAATCGTATTCTTCAAGATCTACATTTACCCACCCAGACTTTATATTTACTGGAATTATAATATCAGAATTAACTATATGTCGAAAAGGAACACCATCTTTGAAATTTCTAAAATGCAATCTTAATAACACCTTTTTAAATCCATTATTAGCTACGTGAAAATGCAGGCTTTTCACAGATATGGGCTTACTACCAACTTTAATCCTTATTCCGCGTTCACCACCTAAAATATATCTGTTCCAACCTGTAACAATTCTTTTAGAGGAAGTCTTTGTACCCTTGTCTTTTTTCTTTAATCGAAAATCAGTTACAACTATTTTATTTAATTGAACTGTATCTTTTTCCATCTTAATCTCATTAAACTGGTTCAGTAAATTGTCTAGTTTATACTCTTTAGATTTATACCCAATGATGGAGAATCTAACTTGTTTATTAAGATGTTCTTTTCTAAAAGGTAGAGTGAAATACCCTTCTTCATCAGAAACTGTCCCTACGGTAGTTCCAATAATTCCAATGTTAACAAAAGCCAAAGGATCCTGGACAGTAGATTCAGTATACACCTTACCTTTTACAGTTTGAGCAATAGCCGAAAAAGGTAACATCAATAAAAAAAACAATACCAGTCTTCTATTCATGATAATTTATTTGTGGTATAATTATATATACTTGACAAAACTTTAAAGAACATATATAGAATTAACAAAATAAATCCTAGTTGTATTAAAACAGGCCCTAACAATTCGAAGGGAAATGGTGCATCTAAACTGGTAAAACTCTCAAAAATATATCGGAGATCATTTGGTATAGTTCTTACAAACTGATAGAGAAAAAGCGGTATTTTATATAAGATGTAATATCCGAAAAACAAGTTTGATACTATTATGTAGCCTAAAAAAATGTACTTTTCTTTAGCATTTATTTTATAAAGGTGTGGCTTCTCCAATATTTCTTTACCTCGCATCTTCTTTATCATGTAACTTATTGGTTCTTTGTCTAAGATTGGCAATCCCCAAAAGATCTGTAAACACCCAATATCCATCAAATCTAAAAAAAGGATTTAAGTCAAAAAGGAAGGATAAATTAATGGCATAAATAACATATTTAAGATCCAAATTGGTCATAAAATGCACTAAAATAATTGGAAGTAAGAATAGCAATTGAAAATAGATCCCAGCTAAATCCACTACGATTCGTTGTTTTCTTCTTAGCTTCCAGATATTTGATACAAATGACTTTTCAGGCATTTCTCAAGCTATCAATAATCGAGCTCAGGTTTATAATGTCACTATTGGCGCATCTACTCTCGGGCTTGTGATTCTGGAACCAGAACGCACTGATCATACCTGGACGGGCATTATTCAGTTTTAGATAATAACAATCACAGACTAACCTCTGAAGGAAGAGAAATTATCCGTTCTCTTTCTAAAATTTCTGCTCGGCCCAAAGAAAAAATTGCACCATTAAAAAACCGATTAGCCAGATCCAGTCCGGAGTTTTGTGCCTGGAACTCTCTGAAGTTTCAGTTTTTACCGTATTTAATTTACTGATCTGATGTTTACTGAAAGTATAATTTTTTATGGAGGCATCATATTCCCATCCGTTTCCATATACATAAAACCATTTTTGTTGATTGGCATACTCTGCAAAATACCATCCACTTTCATATGGCCAATAGGAAGCCGTTACCACATTTACGTTATCGGGGTGTTGAGAAATTGGAATCCTTAATGAGTCCGCTGAAAACACCGGCTTTATTACCACATTATTGATTTCCGAAGGCTGGGTAATAAAGATTTCCATCCTTTCATTAACCCTCGGAATAGTTGATGAAATTTCTATTTGTGATGCTTCCAGGTTTACGAGCCGGCTTAAATAATCCACCCAGAAGTGATTGTAGGCCTCCGCTTCTCCTTCCAGTAACCATCCGTAGGTTTGATAAAATAGCTGGCCGGTTACACTTCCCTCACCTTTTGTAAGCCTCACACTTACCACCTCTTTACCGGCACTTTGGTAAAGGATATCTGAAGCTTCCGGGAGGTCCAAAAATTCAATATTCAATAACAGAGAGGGAGTTATGATGTCTTCATCACCTTGAAGAAAACCGGGAAGCCAATTCCGTTCTTCCAGGCGGTTGATGGGCTGAACGTTTACTTCTTCAGAGGTAATTACTGAAAATACTTCGGCCCATTGTTGTGACTCTTCAACGCCCGGAGGTCTTAATAACACATCCAGCCCATTTTGTACGGATTCTCTGATCTGTTCTTTTGCTGAAAAGGAGAGCTCCGCATATTCCCTGCTATCGAGGATCAGTACGTCCATGGCACTGAGGTTATTAATGAAAGACCCGGCCTGTTCCGTGCTGGCATTTATGGCATCAAAACGAAATCGGTCCTGCCCCACCCGGGTTCTGCTAATCACAGAATGGCCACGGTTTCCAAAATGCTCAGCCAGATAATTGATCTCAAAAGAAGGACTGTACATCAAAACTCCAAAGGTCAATAATGCCGGTTGAACAGCTCTGATATTCAGGCTTTCGGTATGAAGAGAACCTTCATTCATCCATTCAAGATCATACGTGACCGGCCCCTGCATATTCAGCTGATCCTGAAACAAAGTCTTAGAATTTGAATCAATAATTCGATTTTCCCATAGTTCTCCATCCTTGTAAATCTGTATGGAATCATCATTCCCTGCTTCTTGCGCAGTAATTAAAAACTCAAATCTCTTTCCAACCTCAACCTGTTTTGGAGCGTGATCTACTATGAGCCCATTTCCGGGATCCTGGAGCCTATCAAACCACCGGTAATTTTCCGGCAGTTCTTCTCTCATCCCAAAACCCAACAAATCGATACCGCTGCCTGAAGGAATTTCACCAGTGATCATAGATGCCGAACTCAACCATGTTCGCCCGGAGATGTATTTGTCTTCATCTCTAAGTGAATACACCTCATCATATCTGTTTGGGTTGAAATTATCGGATTCGAAGCCGTCTGTGATCAGCGCGTAATTCCCGGATTCCGAAGGCCACCATTCCGGCTCTGCTACAAACCCGACCAACAACAAACCCGAAACAACGATCAGCAACACTCTTATTCTATTTTGGTACGCACGATGATCGAACCAAACAGCAAGCCCGGTGATCACTACAATAACAAAAACCCAAATAGCTGTAATCATCTCTGCGACTGAATTTTTCGGATTGAGGGATAGGTTTTCGGAGTCGGATCAAGCTGAATTTCACTGCTTATTTCACCGATCAATTGAATGATCTGATCTTCTATCTTCTGATTCCGTCCTTCATTTTCAATAGTTCTGATCCGGTTCAGTAAAAATAGCCGGTTCGCATCCGAGATCTCAGCTTCTGACAGCACCCGTCTCGCTTCCTCAGCTAAGTCACTGCCTGAAAGTGTCCCATCCTTTACCAAAAGCTGAAGCTGCACTAAAGGATTACCCGGCTTTTCCATTTTTTGAGAACCCTCCGGATTGGCAAAATCGTCATAGGTTCCGGCCAATCTCTTTTCGTCCTCATCGATGGGCGGAAGCCCATAGCCTGCTTTTCGGGTGTATTGTCGGTTAGCCTGCTGTACAGCTTTCAATAATTCCAGGGCAGCATATTCATAAGGCAGAGCTTCTTGCGGACGCCGGGTACTTAGGTACATCTCAGCATTCCACATATTATCAACGGCCTCTTTCAGCATGGCTCTCGGACTTTGAGCAAACAACGTATTCATTTCCGCCGCTCCATGATCATGGAAAAATTCATCAGGGATCACGTTTGCCGCTTCACTTTCTGCATTCACAAGCCCCAATTCCGTAATCTCCTCTTCAGCAGCATGCTCGTGTTCTTGGGGACTTTCATTTTCAGCCTGATCTCCAACAGAAGCTGTCATCTCATCTTCCTGCCCCAAATATTCCCCATAGCGCTGGCGAAGCAGATTTTGATCGTGTCCAATACTCTCAGACCGGTCGTTGAACTCCTCCCCGCTGATGCTGGGTTCATCCTCCAATAACTGTTCCGTATCAATAATGATCTGTCGCTGGCTCCTGAAATATTCGGGCAGAAGGTCCACACCTAATCCAGCCACCTCTATTGCACTCATTTCACCTGAATCCGCATAAATGATAAAATAAGTATCTGAGCGGGCAAGCTGAGGTTCGGGTTTATTATCCTTTGCGATAATATAGAAGTAGAGCTCATCGCCCGGCTCCATCTCAAGCGAATCGGCATTCAACCTGCTTAGTCCTCTTACTTTTTTTGACCCCATCCCGGATACTTCTTCAAATGAAAAAGTTTGCTCCCTGAACCTTACATTCTCGCCGGAACCCTTAGCCAGCGTTGCCCGTATCTGTGTTTCTGTGATCCCATAGTCATCACCGATCTCAGCCTCCACATCAAAGGTCCTCTTTTGCGGAGTGATAAAATCACGTTTTTTAGTTGGCTGCAATACCACAAACCCCGGCGGCTGATCGTTCACAACTTCAATACTCTTAAAGGAAGAGAACATCGTCGTATCCGCATTCGAAAGCCGGAGCTGATAGATCCTGTTTTCCTCACCTGCCACAGAAGTCGAATAAATCCCGGAATCTCCATTCATCTCCATTGATTCTCCATTGGAAAAAAGTACACTTACATTTTCCGCTGGCTCATTGACTCTCACGGTCCAGCTTATGAGTGTTTGTTCAGGCACGGAGATGTTCTCAAATTTATATTCCTCCATACTCAGGTTGGTATAAGAAGGAGGTTCAATTTTGATCCGGACTTCCTCAATTTCAGGGATTCGTTTTGACTGTGCTTGCTCATTCTCTTCTTGGGTCACAGCATCAGCCTGCCCCTGAAACTGCAATAAACTTTCATTCAATATCGGCTTGGCTAAGATCAGGATCAGTGAGATGGCCAGCCACAATCCAGAAATAGCAGATGCTTTTTTAAGTTCATCTTTCGGAAGTTTTATTTGTGAAATTTCGGATCGAAGCCGGTTTGAAATTTTCTCCTTCTGCCAATTTTCCAACAACGATCCTGAATTTTTGGAGTTCAATAAAGAAGCTGAATCCTCCATAAAAGGAAAATTTCGATCCAGAAATCGCGTGATCTCTTGGGTTGAAGGCTTTTTAAACCTTCCCAACAAAACAGCAAGACCAACACTTCCCACAAAAAATGCGCCGCCCATAATAATTGGTGCTGCTGATGCCTCTACGAAAAAAACATAAGCGAATACCCCTGCCAAAATACTGACAGCAGCAATTTGAATGAGCTCTGCCACTACCCGGCTTCGGTGAAGCTCTGCCCGTAACTTTTGGATTATCTTTTCCATTACATTCCCCTCCCCGGAGCCATCCATCTTTCCGCCAGCCAGCAAAATGCCAACAGGCCCGTCAGCCATAATCTTGCTGATCGTTGTTCGGCGGGATTTGACCCTCTTTCTCTTGAAGTAATCGCAGCAGGATCACGCTGAGTTTCGCTTAGTTCAGGAGTTAAAAATTCATCCACTTCAAAAGCTTCTGTTATAAGCTGCTGTGCTATCCCTGCATATATCCAGCTTTGAAGTTCTTTTTCTACTATCCCGTTTACGATCATACTTCCATTGTTATCAACATAAATAAATGGGATATGCGCATTTCGTGTAACTATTATCTCTTTATGAGGCTGAACATCTGCTCTCATCTCTTTTACAAATAATGAAACCCCAAACGTACTGTTGGCTTCAACTACATCCTCAGCTCCCTGCTCTTCCGTTTCGTAAACCAACCGAAATATTCGTTCTCCAAATTCTAACCGAGCAAGTTCTTCTATAGGTTGTTCTTCTACTTTTATTCCCCACCCGGATGCGGCAAATTCCAACCCTATATTTACAGCTTCCTCATTTTCAGAATTGACAATAATTCTGGGTTCTTCCACCACTTCTACTTCATTATTCTGAATTTCAGAAAGCTCTATCTCCTCTACAAACGTCTGAATTCCGGCATCTGTTCTGTGTTGAATCAATGCCTGGTATTGTTCGTTTGAAAGTTCCCATACTGCAAGTATCAACTCATCCTTATAAAGAGAGTCCAAAGGTTGCCAGTCTATCACTGCATTAGAAGCAGGTCGGGCACCTCTGAAGTTCGCTTCTGAAAGATCTCCCCTTATAGTAATTTTTTCCGGTTGTTGCCGGTATTCGATCTGTTCCAGAACATTCCACCACCCTTTTTGCTTAATTTCTGCGGAGGAGACTGAAATTAGGGAAGTACCTCCTTCCATGTGCTCAGGTTCAGATTCTCCATTTAAAGTTTCTGAAATTATTATTTGTTCAACCCCATCAACTTCATCTTTTATAAATAATCCTGCCAGTAAAAGTGTAAGCAGCAGAACTATCAGCATTCGGACCAACATCAATGGGATCTCGTGAAGTTCAATTCTTTTAGCAGAAGCAAACGATTCTTCCGGAAGGAACCGGAAAGTGCCGAGCAACCGGGGCCTACCCGATCTCTTATTCCATAGATGAACAAGTACAGGAATGACGACCGCCAAACTCAGCCAAAGCCACATGGGAGTTCCAAGTATCATAACCGCTCCCTGAGTTTTAGGAACTCAAAGAGTGCATCCCTAACAGATTGGTTCATTTCCATTAAAAACAAATTGGTTCGTGGACTCATCAATCCTGATCTCAATTCCTCCAGGTAGGCATGGAGATTTTGCAAATATTCTTTTCGCACTGCACTGGTTCGAATGTTCTTAGTAGCACGACTTTCAGGATCCTCTACCGTAACGGCTTCTTCAAGTTGAAGATGAAGTTCATCATGACCTAAAATTTGCAGAAACTGAATTTCATGTCCCACACTTTTACTTAGTTGAATGAAGGTTTCCCAGCGTTTCTCTCCATCCAGCAGGTCAGAACACACGATCCAAAGTTCACGATCATGCGTGTTCAAATTATCGGTGAGCCAATCTGTTGATTCCGGCCAGTGTCCCTGACACTCCGTATTCTCAAGCAGGTGAACGAATCGATTCAAATGGCTTTTTCCTCTTTTCTCCGTGAGGCTTTTGTGTTCGTTGTTATTCACAAGGTGAAGCGCAACTGCATCTCCCTGCTGACTGGCAATGGTTCCCAGAACCGCAGTTACCAGAGAAGCGTACTGAAATCGGGTGATGCCATTTTCTTCATACTTCATGGATGCCGACATATCCAGAAAAAAACGAACGGTAACCGATGATTCTGTCTCTGATTCCTTGATATAATAACGGTCGCTGCGGGCAAACATCTTCCAGTCGATCTGACGGATATCATCTCCCGGCTGATAGCTTCGGTACTGGCTGAATTCACTTCCAATACCCCGCCGGGTACCTTTGTGCATACCTATCATGAAGCCATCCACGATGTGTTTGGCAAGCAAGCCGAGATCGACCCCGGAACGTAATAAATCCAGTTCTTCGGGTTCTCTTTCCATGATCGGTTATACCGTGCTTTGCGGAGGCTGAATTTCTTTCAGCAGCTGTTCAGTTACATTATCTGTTGAAATTCCTTCGGTTTCCGCTTTGAAATTGAGCAGCATTCGATGCCTTAACACGGCCGGTGCTACAAAAGCCAAGTCTTCTAAGGTAACCGCATAGCGATCATCTAAAAGTGCCCGCGCCTTGGCCGTAAGGATCATAGCCTGACCGGCTCTTGGCCCTGCTCCCCAATCCACATTTTTTCTAACGGTTTCACTTTTGGTTTGATCGGGACGAGTATTGCGCACCAGGCTGTTCACATAGGTGATCAGATCATCACTGATCACAATTTGCCTAACCAGTTTTTGAACCTCCATGATCTCTTCAGCCGACATCACCGGCTGTATGGCTTCGCCTGCCTCACCGGTGGTTAATTTCAATACTTCGAATTCTTCCTGTTCGGTGGGATAATCCACTTTCAGGAACATCAGGAATCGGTCGAGCTGGGCTTCAGGGAGCGGATATGTTCCGGATTGCTCGATGGGATTTTGAGTGGCCAGTACAAAAAACGGGAGTTCAAGTTCCAGGGTCTTACCGCTGGCTGTGACTCTAAATTCCTGCATCGCCTCAAGCAGGGCTGATTGTGTTTTTGGAGGCGTCCGGTTGATCTCATCTGCCAATAAAATATTGGTAAAGATAGGCCCCTTCTCAAATTTGAAATACCGCTTTCCTGTTCCGTGATCTTCTTCCAAAATTTCTGTCCCGATGATATCCGTAGGCATAAGATCGGGGGTGAATTGGATGCGGTTGAAATCGGCGTCAATGGCTTCGGCAAGGGAGCGGATCATCAGGGTTTTGGCAAGCCCGGGAACACCTTCCAGTAAAGCATGTCCGCCGGCGCAAAAAGTGATCAAAAGTTCATCAAGAACTTTCTCCTGCCCAACAATCACTTTGCCTATCTCTTGTTTCAGCCGTTGAAGTTTACTTACCAATTCAATGACGTTTTCTTTTTCGATATTCACGTACTGTACATATTTTTGTTCATGGCGTACATCACGATGTTGACGCCAAATTTAGTGTTGTCGCGGGCAAGCCAGCGTTTATTTCTATAATCGTAATCCCATTCGCAGCCGTAATCTTTGTTGCTGTAAAGCACCCTGATCTCCCCCTCTATTTCAATGGCCTTCAGGTAATCGTGTACCAGGTCATCGCCCCAGCCATTCAGTTCAAAACTGGTAGTAGGCGGACCGTCCTCAAATTCAAAGAAAGAAGAATAAATGGGATGATCATTGGGAATCTTTTTCAGGGCATCCGGACCAAAGATCTCCGTCATTTGTGCTTCAAATGATTTGGCAAAAAGCCCGTCAATGTCATGGTTACAATCATCCACAAAAATGAAGCTTCCGTTATACACCAGTTTCTCAAAATTCTCGCGTTCCTTATTAGAAAATTCCACCAGCCGATGGCCGCTCATATAGCAAAAAGGTGAACCCAGAATCTTATTACTGGAAAGCGGTATCACCTTTTCCTCTTGATCGATAGAAAGCGTAGTGTACTCCACCAGGGAATTCATAAGGTTGTCCGGCATACGTTCATCCACGTACCAATTGCCGGACTCATATTGAATACGAGTGAAGAAGAAATCGACATTTGAGCTTCGCTGATCTGCCATACCTGATTATACGAAATTGGAAGGGAAGTTTATTCCTCTATGCATCCACATATGCGTTTCGTAATATTTTTTAACGTTGTTTTGAGGACGAGCTGAAATCTTTTATTTGCCACGAAAACTCTAAAACACGAAAAGGGATGGAATGCGGATGACTTATCAGAGCCTGGGTAGGTCCACACTTGGTGATTCCCAATGATAGTATTGGTAATGCGTATAATAATTAAGTTATTTTCTACTTACTAAAACAGTAATAATGGAATTTTCGGCCTAATTCAGTTGGCCAAACAATTTCAAAATTTTGAATACCACTATTTCCCTCAATTACACTAATTTTTGTTATTTCACATTCCAAAATTCCATAATTATTTAATTGTTGTATGAAACCCTTTATAAGAGTCCTATCTACTCCGGGAATTGAAAATTCATTGATTTCAATTTTTTTTTGAGCTAATACAATCTTAGAGATGATTTGAAAGTGTAATTCAGTTAGCTGAGAAATAAGGTCAACAAAGTATTTCCTTTCATTAAAATTATTTCTGACCGGATGAATTAATGAATTTTTAAATAAGTTCTTATAGTACTTCCTTTTTGAATTAATACGTTCATTTTCAACGCGATCGTTAACCTCTTCAATCAATGCAATTAATTCTTCTTCTGAATGTTTATCGATTGAAGCAATCGAGCTTTTTACTTTTTCTAACTCTTCTACTAATTCTTTGTAAAAACTTTCAAGGCGTTCAAATCTTATACGTTGTTTATTACCAAAATAAAGTGTTGAAAGAGAACCTCCAATGTAGGGTAGGAGTTGGACAAGTGCTTCTATTTTAGTGTCTTGGTCCAAAACGAAAATCCTCTCTATTTTTGGGTTCAATTATATCCTTATTCTCAATTATTTTAACTAAATCCTCATCCAAAGGAGGCATATTGTCTACACTTATTGTCATTTGAAAAAAATAATCTTCATCGTCCACAGGGAAAAATCGATATAGCGTACCTCTATCACCCGGAAGCATAAACTCTAATTTATTGTGTTGTTCAATTTTTTCAAATGCATTTATATCGTTTTGACCATTCCTAAAGTATTCAATTACCTCTGATTTACTCACAGGATAAAATGCTGACTGTTTTATCTCCTCAATATCCGTAAAATAGAATTTCATTCTCATAGCGACCTTATTTTTTTGCAGAAATTTTCCTCACATAAACAAACTCAGTTCCATCACTTATTCCTGATTTCATTTCTTTGAAATATATGATGAATCTTTTTTTGTTATATGTACAAGATATGTTCTATAAAATATATAATACTTTAGAACAATTTCTTACAAAAAATTCCTAAAGCTCGAATTCAGAACTTAAAGAATGGCAACTTCATTAAATTTGAGGCAGAGCCTCAATAGGGCTTTACGGAGCAAAGCGCCGTAACGAGTACTTGGGTCAATATTCGATATTCAAAAAAAGCCACACACGAAATTCGCATATGGCTTTGAGAATCGGTTGAGTCAACTATCCTATACAGCGTCAGAGAGACTGCTGAAGGTGAAGTCGCGGATCTTCATTGGAGGGATCATATTTCCTTCGCAACGAACGGGTTTACCTAATTCTTCTATGTTATTAAGCATGATCACCGGACTTTCGTTGAATCGGAAATTCTTAACGGCGTGTTTGATCTTGCCATCTTCAATGTAAAAAGTACCATCACGGGTCAATCCTGTAAGCAGCAGTGACTGCGGATCAACCATTCGGATGTACCAGGTTCTGGTAACTAAAATTCCGCGTTCTGTTGAGGCTACCATCTCGGCCGTTGATTTGGTTCCTCCTTCCATAATTCCATTCACCGGACCGGGAAGAGGTTCCACTCCTTTTTCCTTGGCCCAGAATCGGGAATAAGCAAGATTTTTAACAACTCCATTCTCGATCCACATGGTTTTTTCTACCGGTTGTCCGGAGCCTGTGAAAGGGGCCGTTGGTACGGTTTGGTGAAAAGGATCTGAATAAACGGTAACCCGTTCATCAAACATTTTCTCACCTACACGGGTACCTCCGCCCTGTTTGGAAAGGAAGCTTCGTCCTTCATCAGCAGTACGTGCATTCATCCTGAAAAACATATTTCCGAGGAGACCTACAGAAGCATGGGGTTCCAGGATCACCGTATATCTTCCGGGCTCAAGGGCAACGGCTTCAGCCGAACCTTCTGATTTTTGGATGGCAATATCTGAGGCAGTGGCCGTATCCAGTAAGTCAACATCGTTATAATCACGCGATACCCATCCGGAACCTCTTCCATCCCTGGTTCTCACCGTAACGGAAAACTCCACTTCCGTGTCCTGATTATAGGCAAACAATCCATTGCTGTTCATGATGGCATTGAAGCCTGCCCCATCTTCTAAAAACCCTGCTGATATCAACCCATTATCTATACTTGGTTTGATGCTATTTTCTGCAGCTTTAGCTCTGTAATCAGGGGTTATTTCGGCAGTAGAGCCAAAGTAGGTTTTTGATTCCCGGTATTCCTGAGGACCTAAAGGTTCCATGTATTCAGGATTTTCGGGAGCAAGTTGCGCCAGTTCTTCTGAACGCCGAACTACTTTTTCCAGAGATTCATCATCAAACTCGTTGATAGATGCCGTTCCCGTTTTCTTTCCAAATGCTGATTCTACTGAAAGCGAAGTATTTTGCTCTTCTCCACTGGTGGTTACGGTATTTCGGGCATAGCGTATGTTGCCTCCCACACCGCCTTGTAAGTTTACTTCACAGTGATCCGCTTTTGAAAGGTTGATCACCTTTTGCATGATGTCACGTGCTTCATCTCGTGTTAAAATGGCCATAATGATTCAGTTCTTGTCGTTAATTTTTAATTTCCTTTAAATTCGTCGGGCGGTATTGATCACATTTATACCGTCAAACCGAGTAGTGGAGCTCCCGTGAGAAACTGCACTTGATTGTCCGGGCTGGCCTTTTCCGTCAAAGAAAGAGCCTCCCAATCGGAAGTCACTTTCGTCACAAATAGCGGAGCAAGAATTCCAAAACTCCTGCGTATTTGATTGGTAAGCCACATCGCGAAGCATTCCCGTTATTTCTCCGTTCTTGATCTCGTAGAACAGCTGTCCGCCAAACTGAAAGTTATAGCGCTGTTGATCGATGGAATATGACCCATCTCCAACTACATAAATACCATTCTCTACATCTTTGATCATTTCATCAACAGATAATTCGTCTTTCCCCGGCTGTAACGATACGTTAGGCATACGCTGAAACTGAACACTGTTCCAGCTGTCGGCATAGCAGCAACCATGAGACTCATCTTCATTAATGATATGAGCCTGATCACGAATGGCCTGGTAATTCACTAAAATTCCATCTTTTACCAGATCCCATTTTTTGGTCTTCACACCTTCATCATCATAGCCCACATGGCCTAATGATCCTTCCTGAACTTTGTCCGCAAAAAGATTCACAATATCTGAACCGTATTCAAAATCACCTGATCTCCATTTATCGAGTGTGGCAAAACTGGTTCCGGCGTAGTTGGCTTCATAACCGAGTACGCGATCAAGCTCCAGCGGGTGACCTACATTTTCGTGGATAGTCAGCCACAAGTGAGACGGATCAAGTACAAGGTCATATTGACCGGGCTCGACAGATTTAGCTGAAAGTTTTTCAGTTCCTTTCTCCGCCAGTTGAGCAGCATCCTCGATCATATCATAAGAATGACCGTAACGGGTTACCACTCCTTTAGCTTTCTCAGACTCATTCCCGTCTAAATATTCATAACCCATGCCCATTGGGGAACTCAGACTTTGAATGGATTCGAATGTTCCTGAATCACGATCTACCAAACTGACATTAAAAGTTGGCCAGATCCGGTGAACATCCTGATCAATATAAGATCCTTCAGTAGAGGCGAAGTATTTCTGTTCATTTACCAGAAACAAGTTACTGCCCACAAAGGATGCTCCATTTTGCATAGCTGCGTTGTTCACTTCCAGCAGGAAATCCACTTTTTCTGAAATGGGTACCTCAAAAGCATTTTTCTTGATCGGAGTTTTCCAGGAAACTTCACCATAAGAATCGACCGGGGCTAATTGAACCGGCTCAGACTGAATGGAGCCGTTCGCCTTGGCGATCATAACCGCTTGCCGGGCTGCCTCAGCAACACCTTCTTTGGTCACTTTATTGGTGGATGCAAATCCCCAGGTACCATTGGCAATTACACGAACGCCAACACCAAATGACTCCGTGTTAACTGCATTCTGAACCTGCTGTTCACGCGTTATGATAAATTGATTCAGGTATCTCCCGATTCTGATGTCAGCATAGCTCGCACCGGCCATTTTAGCGGCATTCAATGCCGTGTCTGCTAATTCTTTTTTATCTGAGACCGACATGCCTGTCAGGGAAGAAAATGCTTCTACCCTTGTTCCAACGAGCGGAATCATCATTCCGCCCATCCCTATTCCTGCGATTTTTAAAAAGTCTTTTCTCTTCAAGGAATAACTCCGTTTTGGTTTAGTGTTTATACTTTAAATTCTTCTTCCGGTGTTGATCACATTAACACCTTCAAACCGGGTAGTTGGGCAGCCGTGACTTACGGCACTAACCTGAGAAGGCTGGCCTTTGCCATCAAAGAAGGTACCCCCCAGTTCGTAGGTTGAAGGTCCACCCAGTTCTGCACAGGTGTTCCAGAATTCCTGTGTATTGGATTGGTAGGCTACATCGCGCAGCATCTGAGTGATCTCGCCATTCTTAATTTCATAATAAAGCTGTCCGCCAAACTGGAAATTATAGCGCTGCTGATCAATGGAGTAAGACCCGCGGCCTTTGATATAAATCCCATCTTCTGTATTGGAAATAATATCCTGAACCGATTTGTCTTCTTTGCCGGGCTCTAACGATACGTTGGGCATTCTTTGGAAAGGAACCGACGACCAGCTGTCAGCGTAGCAACAGCCATGAGATTCATTTTGGTCTATGATATGAACCTGGTCCCGAATAGCCTGATAATTCACTAAAATTCCATCCCGCACCAGATCCCATTTTTTTGTTTTCACTCCGTCATCATCATACCCAACAGTAGCCAGGGCATCTTTTTGATTTTTGTCAGCAACAAAATTCACGATCTCACTTCCGTATTGGAAATCACCTGCCTTCCATTTGTCCAGCGTAGCAAAACTGGTGCCGGCGTAATTGGCTTCGTAGCCAAGTACCCGATCTAATTCCAGTGGGTGACCCACAGATTCGTGGATGGTCAAAAAGAGATGAGACGGATCAAGTACAAGATCATACTTTCCGGGCTCCACACTTTTTGACGTGTGTTTTTCCTGAGCTTGTTCGGCTGCTTCCCGGGCTTCTTCTACCAGCCCAAAATTCTTCACGTATTCGTATCCCATCCCAATGGGCTGGGCTAAGGAATTACGGGTTTCAAATCCCCCCACATTTCTATTGATACTGGTTACCGTAAAGGTGGGCCAGCATCGATATACATTTTGATCTGCAAAAGTACCTTCTGTGGAAGCAAAATATTTTTGCTCATTCACAAAGAACAGATTTGATGAACAAAAGTCTGCCCCGGCTTTTTCAGCTTCGGAATTGATATTCATCAGCAGGTCAACCTTCTCCTCCATCGATATTTCAAATGGGTTGGTCTCGACAGGGGTGTTCCAGCTTACATCTCCATATCCGGGAACAGGGGCTAACTGAACCGGCTCTGATTGTAACCGTCCATTGGCTTTGGCGATCAGTACTGCCTGATTGGCTACCCGTCTAATTTCATTCTCGGTCACCTGGTTGGAGGAAGCAAATCCCCAGGTACCATTGGCGATCACCCGAATTCCAAATCCAAACGATTCGGTATTGGTGATGCCGTTTATATTCTGCTCTCGACTGTTTATGAATTGGTTCAGATATCGCCCGATGCGAATATCCGCATAGGAAGCTCCGGCACTTTTAGCAGCCGCCAATGCCATTTCAGCTAATCGCTTTTTCTCCGAATCGAGCAACCCGGCAGCTAATGTGTTACTATCTATGAAAGGAAGAAAGGTAACACCCGCGGTTCCCATTCCCGCAATCTTTAAAAAGTCTTTTCGCTTCATATAAGAAATTTTTTATTTCTTAATGAATCACTTATTAACCTAAAAAGCCAATTGGATTTGGGTAAAAAAATTTAAATATACTTGAGGCATGGGGCTTTACCCTTCGCTAAAACTTTGTGACAAATATTTTCCACTTCCTCTTTTTATAAAAGTATAAAATTTCGGATGTATCTTTTTCAACGGGAAATCTCACCACTTTAAGTTGGGAGGATAATTGAAATCAAAATTTTGTAATAAAAGCTCATTTAGTTTCTCCTGAAAGTAAAGCATTAAATAATATGCGGTATGAGTCTATTTTTAAAATGGAAAATAACGGGTTTTTGTATAATCTTTTACCTAACCGGGTTCGTTATGTTGGCACTAACACCAACCGCCGGGAACCTTTTACCGGTATTGTACCTGGCAGAATTAGCAAATGAAGCTTTAGAGAACGAGGAAGGAATGCCCGAACGAGGACACTTTTTATTGATGTATTCCTATAAAGGAGAATCGATAGAGCCGTCTGTAAGTGTTACCAGGAACGGCAACAGTATCGCATCCTTGAGTCAATTAAGTGCAACTTCGTCTGATACTTTGGTAAACCTTCAAACGGATAAGGGAGACCAGATCAACTTTTCCATTGAGTTTGGGGAGGACAATGCAACGGCTTATCTCCACAATAGTTTAGCTTCTTTTGAAACAGGGATTCTGGGCCAATCAGTTCAGTATTAACTTTTATCTTCAGGATGAGGATGGAAATTATGTAAAATACCTGGGTACCATGACCATTACGTTTTACCTGATTCCCCCTTTTGATGGATTTTTGCTGTTGGCAGAATCCTCTCCAATTTCCCCGGGAGAAACCTCTTTACTAAGCCTTCAGGCAATCGAATTTACAGGTGATCCTGTGGTAATCCCTGCTATAACAACCGTGCGTTTACAAACCGGTTCCACTGGTGTTCGGTTGGGCGGAATCAGCCTGCCTGTTTTTGGGATTCAGAAAGCACCGGCTGTTACCGGGCCTTACGGGCTGCTTACAAATACCATCTTATTGTATGAAGCCGACAAAGACAGTTCGTTATTGCAGGGAAATGCTGAAACGGTCACCCTCTTAGCTTACAGCCCGTATGATGTTAACAAGAATGGAGCGACCGCTTTGGAAGTGAGAGTAGATGATGAGAACGAGATACTACTATCTGTACATACCGAAGCTGCCTCTGTTTTCCCGCAAAGAACCGGAGGAGATGTAAGTACCACCGTTACCGTGCAGGCACTAAAAGAAAATGAACCTGTTGAAGGGGTTTCCGTGTCACTGCAGGTTAAAACCGTGCCCAACAGCGGCGGACATGAACACAATGGAGAACGTGTTACCGGAACCCTGGAAAATATATCGGGTGTAACCAATGAAAATGGTGTTTTTACCACTGCGTTTACCTCATCCGAAATAGCCGGGGAAGAATGGATTGTGGCCTCTTCATCACAGACATCTGGCAAAGATAGTGCTAAAATTATTATTATGGTAGACGAATTAATTGAATTTCCTGAAGGAGAGGATTACAGTTTGACAGGTGCAAACGGTGCCCACCCAAACAATCATTACATTTATAATGAGTCTGCCAAAGATAATCTTATAGATGCTGCGACTGACTTTTCCAATGCATCATGGAATACAAGCGGAGATATGTATTTAAACGACATAAGTCTGAAGTGGGGAGGTTTATTTGACCTTAACAACAATTGGAATTCAGCAAGGGGACATAGAAGTCACAGAACAGGAAAAGATATAGATGTCGAAAATCTTGTAATTCAAGATACAACGGTTACCGTTACCCACCCCATTACCAATGAAGAAAGGGAGCGAACAGTTAGAATTGCTAGTGAAGATTGGTTGAATAAGTATAAGCGTTTAATGAGACGAAAAAACTGGAGTTTTATCGATGAGGAACAGTCTAATCCGCTACGGGACCCTAAAAACGACGACCCCAAATTATATTGGCCACACTTTAGATGGATAGGAGGATAAAAATGATTATAAAATTTATAAATACATTCTTGCTTCTGATAATAGCATTTATACAGCTAAGCTTTGCACAAATTAACCTTGAACGTCCAAACAAGGCCTATGGGATTTTCTCTGCTAAGGTAACCATATCAGAAAACGCAAGATACCTGTTTGAATATCAAATCACCAACGCAGATTCGAGTGAACAAGTGCTTTCTGGTTTTGACCTCTTAGTCGAGGATCAATCTTTTTATGATGAAAATATAGATATCCCAAGCCCAGCAACAAAAAAGTGGTACATTGATGGATCCAACAAGGGATATGTGTCGGGAGCAGCGGCAAGCCGGTTTATAAATTTTCCTCCCGAAAATGGATTAGCACCAGGAGAATCAATAAGCATTTCTTTTCCTTCCCGTGGATTACCAGCCATTATGCCGTTTTACACCCAAGGGTTTGTCCGGCCCATTACGATGACTGAGTTTGATAGCCTTAAAGAAGCCGGCTTTACCGATAATGAAATTTTTCTTGATTGGAAGGAGGAATCTCATCAGGGCATTACCATTGCTCCCAAAGTCTGGCCGGATGAAATAAATCTCATAAATTTCCTTGACACCCTAATCAATTACCAAACTCAATCCTGTGAACTCGGGTGGATCTCCAACCCCGGCATCTGCCGAAGCCTTCAGGCCAATCTGGACAATGTGAAGCGGCAACTGGAACAGGGACGAACCCAAACGGCTATCAATAATGTACAAGCCTTTTTAAATGAACTGGAAGCCATTCGGGAACAGCAGCTTTTCCCGGAAGCGTATGCATTATTAAAATTTAACGGGGAATACCTGCTCGAACAATTACAGCAATAAACAAACGGGAGATTTATTATGAAACCCTTTAATACCTACTTCAAGTTCATCTTGCCGGTCTTGCTTTTATCGCTTTTATGGACTGACATCCAAGCCCGGCAAAGCAGTGGATCAGACCAGAAACTTTCCATCGAAAAAAAAGCAGGGAAAGGAATGATTCTACAGTTTGAGAAAAAGCCGGGTGGTGATTCTCTTAAAACCAAATCGCTGCGATTAAATAAAGTAGAGGCGGAAAAATATAAGGGGCAAGCCATTCGCTTCGTTCCCTTGCCTGGTGGCGGCTATAAAGTAGAGATCGTTCATCCCGATACGGCCGAGGCGCAACGCCGATATGCCTTTGATGTACTGAACGGCAAGGTGGAGGCGAAATCAAAGCGGGAAGATATTGTAAACGGTTACTTTGAGCATGAGCACAAATCAAAGAAAGATTATCAGCTTCCGCTGCGTATTTACACACAGGCGTTGACGGGAAACCGATTGAAGGTGACGGTAGAAAATCATACCGAAAGTCCCATCACCAATCTTCGTATTCACCCAAATCAGTTGCCTGATGGGTGGAATCTACTGCCGGCTGAACATAACATCGCGACTATTCCGGCAAATGGATTGGATGATTTTATTTTTGAGCTGGAAGCACATGAAAATTCCGGTGCAAAACAACTGGGTTTTCAGTTTAGCTCTAATGAGATTATCACGACATGGTCGGCACGGGTAGAACCGGCTTCCTCAGAAGAAAAATCAATGCCAAATTCATTCGAACTGTACGGAAACTATCCCAACCCTTTCAATCCCACCACAACGATCAGTTATGCCCTGCCTGAACCCATGAATGTAAAGCTCGAGATATTTACTATAAACGGGCAAAAAGTAGCTACACTGATCAACCACCGCCAAACATACGGAAATCATAATGTTGTATGGAATGCTGCGCAATCAGCCAGCGGAACCTATATTTACAAGATAACGGCAGTTAGTGAATCCGGCGCATTCTTCGTTGATGAACAAAAACTGACCCTCATAAAGTAATGTCTTAAACGCCGGCCTTCTTCTTCTCTTCCCTTTTGCGATCGTTATGATCAAGGTAAGTTTTCCGGATACGTAATGCTTTGGGAGTTACTTCCAGCAGCTCATCATTATCAATGAATTCGATGCATTGCTCAAGGCTTAATTTTTTGGCCTGACTGATCTTAACTGCATCTGAGGTTTGAGTTGCACGGTGATTCGTAAGGTTCTTTTTCTTTACTACATTTACCACCATATCATCGCTACGTTTGTTTACCCCAACCACTTGACCCTGATAAACAGGGTCTCCCGGCTCTACAAAAAATTCACCGCGATCCTGTACACCTTCGAGGGCATATCCGGTCACGTCACCTTGTTCAAGAGCGATCAACGCACCTCGTGTTCTTCCGGGAATCTCGCCGGCATAAGGCTCATAGCCATCAAACTGCTGGTGCATGATTCCAGTACCTCGCGTTTCGGTCAGCATCTCCCCACGGAAGCCGATCAATCCACGGGAAGGTACACGAAACTCAATTCGGTTATTTTCCCCTTCCTGACTCATAGATGTCATTATACCTTTTCTCTTTTGCAGATTATCGATCACCCGATTACTGTAATCTGTCTGAACATCCACGACCACTTCTTCTACCGGCTCATGGGTTACTCCATCTACTTCCTTGAAAAGTACTTCCGGTCGGGATACGGAAAATTCAAATCCTTCACGACGCATCGTCTCGATCAAAATAGCCATCTGTAATTCACCGCGACCCGATACTTTATAGATATCAGGACTTTCAGTCGGCTCAACCCGCATGGCAACATTGGTGCGCACTTCTTTGGTTAACCGATCTTTTAGCTGATTGGAAGTCACGTAATCTCCTTCTTTTCCGGCAAAAGGTGAGTTATTAACCCTGAAATACATTGCAATAGTCGGCTTGTCCATATCCACATATTCCAGTGGATTCATATCTGCGGTATCGGTCAGCGTATCGCCAACATTTACTTCTTCATAACCGGCAAGCGCAATGATATCACCTGCAACAGCCGTTTCAACGGGCTCGCGCTGCAGCCCGTTAAACGTGTATAACTTAGTGGCGCGGGCTTTTTCTTTCACCTTCCCTTTGCCATCCATCAGAGCTACTTCCTGCCCAATTTTGATGGTTCCTTGCTCAATTCGGCCTACGGCAATTCGACCAACATAGTCATTCCAGTCGATGCTGCTAACCAGCATTTTGAATTTCTCTTCTGTTTTCTGCTCAGGAGCAGGAACATGCTCTACAATTTTATCCAGAAGAGGTTCGAGGTTATCACTCTCATCTTCAAGATTTGTTTTAGCAATTCCGTTAACGGCTACTGCGTACAGCACAGGAAAATCAAGCTGCTCGTTGGTAGCGTCCAGCATTACAAAAAGATCAAAGATCTCATCCAATACTGCATCAGGGCGCGCATCTTTACGGTCAATTTTATTGATCACAACAATGGGGCGATAACCCAGACTCAGAGATTTACGCAATACAAATTTGGTTTGTGGAAGCGGGCCTTCAGCGGCATCAACGAGCAAAATTACACCATTTACCATTTTAAGGATGCGCTCTACCTCTCCGCCAAAATCAGCGTGACCCGGAGTATCCACAATATTGATCTTGGTTCCCTTCCAGTGAACTGCGGTGTTCTTTGAACTGATAGTAATTCCGCGTTCTTTTTCCAGGTCACCCGAGTCCATAACCCGTTCTTCTATTTGCTGGTTCTCTCTAAAGGTACCGCTCTGTTTTAGAATTTGATCTACGAGCGTTGTTTTGCCATGATCTACGTGAGCAATGATGGCGATATTTCTTAAATCTTGTGACATTAATGTAATATGGAATTATTGAAAAGTTGCAAGCCTTAAATATACGGCTATTTTGACCAATTCCGTATTAATTAATTACGTAAGTATTTTGGTGATTATTGATGTGATTCTGATAAAATTTTGTTAATTAACGTGAATTCAATATAAAGACCATCTGTTGAACACGTTGAAGGATCATTTCGCAGCGAATGCCCGAAATCCTATGATTTGGCAGGTATCGAATACAGAGTTCATGGCAACCATTAGATTCCCGTCTCCACGGGAATGACCACAAGTATCCATTTTTATCCTTTTAACTTAGTTCTTATCTCGAGCTGACGTTAATTAAATATTAATTTGTGCATTGATATATAATTTATCATTAATAGCGTCTTAAACGTTGAAATACATTTTGGCAAAATGATCCTTCAAAAAGATTTCCGCAGAGTTGCGCTGAATAGCGATGCGTTTTGATAAAAGATCATCTGCGCTCCGGGCGCAGCGATTCCCACGAAGTGAAACTCAGCTGATTAATCGGCGAGCCTCTGCGAGAAAAAAGGGGGGATTGATTTTAAACATGTCAACTAATCCGTTTTTATCTTTGAAAACACAGGTTTTTTAGTTTTAAAAACGTTTAGGACGCTATTGATTTATTATGAGAACCACATTATATATACCTGAGAAACTAATTAATGAAGCCATGAAAGTAACCGGGGCTAAAACAAAAGTCAGGTCATCAAAGATGCTTTGCAAGAGCAAATCAATCGTTCAAAACGTAAAAAATTGATTGCGCTTAAAGGGACTATAGACCTGGATACTCTCAGGGATCGCAAAAGATAGAACATGTCCCGATATAAAGTTTTAGTGGATAGGTCAATCTGGGCAGAGTGTTTCAAATTGATAAAAGAACATCTGCATTTCGAGCTATTCAAACTTAATTCATAGCCCATGCTTACCCCAATTCTCTGGCTGATCCTTGGACTTTTACTTTTAATTAAAGGAGCCGATTGGCTTGTAAACGGAGCTACCGCTCTTGCAAAAAAATATAATGTTTCTGATCTCGCCATTGGTCTGACCATTGTAGCTTTTGGAACTTCCGCACCGGAACTTGTAGTGAATGTGCTGGGCAGCGTTAACGGATATGATGAGATCGTGTTTGGGAACATTATTGGCAGTAATAATTTCAACCTTTTTATGATTCTTGGTATCTCAGGATTAATTGCTCCTTTGGCGGTTCAATCCAGCACGGTATGGAAGGAGATCCCACTTTCACTACTTGCAGTAGTATTATTTTTCTTTTTAGCCAATGATTTTTTCTCCGGTACTTCTCCACTCATTTCAAGAATTGATGGATTTATCCTGCTTACACTTTTCGGGCTCTTCCTTTTCTATGTGTACAAGCAATTGAAATCTGATCCTTCGGTTCAAACAGAAAACGTCCTAAAAAACGACCTTTCTCAACTGAAGATATGGGGACTAATACTTGGCGGCTTGACGGGCTTGGTCCTAGGCGGACGATTCGTTGTAAACAACGCCATTGAAATTGCTACTATTTTGGGAGTCAGTGAAAAAATCATTGGCCTTACCATTATTGCAGCGGGAACATCACTCCCCGAATTAGCAACCTCCGTGGTAGCTGCCATGCGTAAAAATGTGGATATAGCTGTCGGAAATATCATTGGATCCAACATTTTCAACATCTTTTTGATCCTGGCCGTAAGTGCTTTTGTAAAACCAATTTCTTTCAACCCTTCTTTTAACTCTGAACTGTATTTACTGGCAGGGGGAACGTTGCTGCTCTTTATTGCTATGTTCACCGGGGGTAAGAGAAAATTAGACCGTTGGGAAGCCGCATCTCTTTTGGTCCTATTCTTAGTTTATACCGGCTATTTAGTGTTACAGGAAATATGAGTTTCCTGATCGCATACAGAACATTACTTTACCTTTTCATTTAAAAATAATAGCGTTCTAAACGTTGAAATACATTTTGGCAAAACGATCCTCCAAAAGGATTCTCGCAGATTTCCGCAAAGGATATCGCAGAGTTACGCTGAATAGCGATGCGTTTTGATAAAAGATCATCTGCGCTCCGAGCGCAGCGATTCCCACGAAGTGAAACTCAGCGGGTTAATCGGCGCGCCTCTGCGAGAAAAAAAGGGGATTGATGTTAAACATGTCAACTAATCCGTCTTTATCTTCGAAAACACAGAGTTTTTTTCAATTTTAAAAACGTTCAGGACGCTATTGATTCAAAAACTACATATCAGAATATCATGGACTTAAAACTATCAGACCAACGATTTATAATATGCGGAGCCTCCAGCGGTTTTGGAGAGGCCATCGCCCGGCAGCTTTTACAGGAAGGTGCAAACGTTGTATTAGTAGCAAGGCGGGGTGAAGTCCTTCGAGACAAATTCAGCCATTTCAAAGAACAAACAGAGATTATTGAGGGCAGTTTAATTTATAGCGAGACACTCGACAAGATCGAGAAATCGGTGAAAGCCGAAGAAACCCACGGTATTGTTTTTAATGCGGGCGGACCACCAACGGGAACACCCCTCGAAACCAATATGGATGACTGGGATTCAGCCTGGAAACTCGTTATGCGGTGGAAGATCGACCTCGCATTGCGACTGGCACCGTACTTCAAAGAAAAAGGATATGGCCGCATGGTATTTATTGAAAGTCAGTCCGTAAAACAGCCGTTGCCTTCACTCACACTCAGCAACAGCTTCCGGGCAGGAGTGGTTGGGTTCGCTAAATCACTGGCGCTGGAAGTGGCCAAGTTTGGAGTCACGGCCAATATATTAGCTCCCGGTTCTCATGAAACTCCGGCCATCGAACGGGTTATCCAAAAGAACAAAGCTTCACTAAATATCAGTTTTGAAGAAGCCAAAGAAAGAATGGAAAAAAATATTCCCGTTGGAAGAATGGGGAAAGCTGAAGAGTTTGCTTCGCTGGCCGCCTGGTTACTTTCGCCTCATGCGGGGTATGTAACCGGGCAAACCATCAGTCATGATGGTGGAAGTATTAAAGGGTTATTTGGATAGTCATCCATTAACCATTTGGGAATTCTATCCCCTTGTGGTGGAACGGTTTTAATTTCCATGGATGTTGTTCACCCTAAAATGAACAACTTTGAATATCGCATTCTCATTCATGTTTAAGAACAGGCTATTCATCATTATACTTATACTATCTGTGGGAATTCAAGCATCATTATTTGCACAATCTACCGGAACCATAACCGGGAAAGTGACCGATGCTAAAACCGGGGAACCGCTGGTAGGTGCAACCGTTATTTTGGAGGGCACCGAACTGGGTGATGCCACAAATTCCCAAGGCCGCTACACCATCAACAATATTCCTCCCAAAACCTATAATGTGAAAACCTCTTACGTGGGGTTTGTCAGCCAAACCAAATTCAATGTCGTTATACGTTCAGAAGGAAATATTGATCTCAATTTTCAGCTTGAGGAACAGGTGAGCGAACTGGACGAGATCAACATAACCCCAAACCCTTTTGCTAAAGAAGATGTCACACCGCTTTCCATTCAGAAATTCAATCAGCAGGAAATTGCGGCCTATCCCGGAGGTAATAATGACATTGCCAAGGTAGTGCAGTCGCTGCCCGGAGTTTCCGGCTCGGTTGGTGGATTTCGGAATGATGTGATTATCCGCGGAGGCGCTCCCAATGAGAATGTATATTATTTAGATGGTATCCCCATTCCCAACATCAATCACTTTTCAACACAGGGAAGTGCGGGCGGACCGGTGGGTTTGCTGAATGTCTCTTTTTTTGAAGGCGTTTCGCTCACAGCCAGCTCCTTCGATTCCAAATATGAAAATGTGCTTTCAGGCGTACTTCAGTTCAACCAGCGAACTGGAAATGATCGTGAGTTTATGGGGAATTTGAGAGTAGGCTCCAGTGAGGCTGCTTTTACAGTTGAGGGTCCTCTTTTTAAAGGCGACGATTCCGAAGCCAACACTTTATACATCGCGTCGGTTCGGCGATCGTATCTACAACTTTTATTCCAGGCTATCGGCTTACCTTTTCTGCCTGACTACTGGGATTATCAATACAAAGTGAATCACCGCATTGATGACAATAACCGGATCTACCTAACGGGCGTAGGCTCTATTGATGACCTTGCTATCAACGATCTGGATGAATTTGATCCTGAGCAGGAAGCCATTCAGAACCAGATTCCGGTTATACGACAAAACAGCAACACGGTGGGAATCGGATGGCGCCGGCAGTTTGTTGATAACAGCGGTTTCATGGAAACGGTAATTAGCAACAACACGCTTGGAAATTTTTTTTATCGTTATGAGGATAATGTGAATGAAACCGGTTTATATCTCAAAAATGAATCTCGCGAAACGGAAACACACCTGCGATATCAAGCCACCAAATTTATAGAGAACTGGACCATTTCAGGCGGTCTGAATGTCATTAATGCAGACTACACCAATACTACTGAAGATATTATCAATGACCTGAATTTTGAGACTAATCTGAATTTTTTCCGTTATGGAGTTTTTACCCAAAGTTCAGCGGATTTCCTTAATAACCGCTTAGGGCTTTCACTTGGATTGAGAGCCGATGGCAACACCTTCACCAAAACAGGAAATGAGATCTATCGAACACTCAGTCCCCGATTTTCCATTTCCTACAAACTGACTGAAAATGAGAATTTGACAGCAAATGCATCAATCGGAAGATATTATAAGATCCTTCCCTACACTACCCTGGGATTTCAAGACAACAACGGAAATTTCTCCAATACCTCTTCCGCATACATTCAAAGTGATCACTTGGTTGCAGGAATTGAATATTTGCTAAACGACCGGGCCCGAATTTCTGCCGAAGGATTTTTAAAATTGTATAATGATTATCCCATTTCAACCACCGATAGCGTTTCGCTGGCTAATAAAGGTGGTGATTTTGAAGTATTTGGAAGCGAAGAAATCATCAGCGACGGAAAAGGCCGCACTTATGGACTGGAACTTCTCTATCAGCAAAAATTTACAGGCAAGTTTTACGGAGTAGCTGCTTTCACCTTTTATAAAAGTGAATTTACCAACTTGTACGATGATGAATATAAACCGGCCGTTTGGGATAACGGTGTATTGGTTTCTTTGTTAGGGGGTTACAAATTCGGCAACAATTGGGAAGTGAGCTCCCGCTATCGGTTCCTTGGCAAATCTCCCTACCCGCCGGTAGATCAGCAGCGAACACTTGATAATTACCCAGCCGTGTTTCGGGATTATGAGGAGTTAGGCTCCGTCCGTTTAGACCCACTCAGTCAACTGGATGTACGCATAGATAAAAAATTCAATTTTGAGAATCTCAGCCTTGATCTGTATCTGGAAGTGCAGAATGTGCTGGCGCAATCAAGCCCATCGGAACCGCGGTTTGGTTTAAAAAGAGATGAAAACGGAGAGATCATTACCCCAAGAGAGTTGGTTCGGGTAAGTGCAACGGATAGTGGAGAAGTGCTCCCCTCCATTGGACTTGTGCTGAATTTTTAATGGGTAAGCTCTAATTCAGCACTGTAAAATACGCCACTGCTTTGGGCTGGAAACTGCGAAGCCGCAGTTCAAACTGATCTGCTGTAAGTTCAATATCAGGAGTCACAAAGCCTGAAGAGTCTTCCACTATTTTTGAGTAAGGTACATATACTTCATAAGGCTGTACTTTTTCAACAGCGGCAAATTGTTCGATAGGTACATCGAATTTAATAGTAACAGAAGATGGATTATAGTTTACATTCTGTCCGCGTGGCAATCCTCTTGTGCGAATATATACCGTAGTTTCACCTTCTGTAAATTCTGAGACATCCGCTGTAAAAGTGACCTCTGTTTCAGACAGCTCAATTACGCCGTTATTTTTATTCAGAGATATATTCATAGAGATATCATCCCTTACACCCGAAAGGCGTAATGTATCCTGAACAATCCATTCATCGATCTCCTCGATTATTGATTCAGCCCCTGTTATGGTGATGCTGTCCGGGCTAAAAGACGGACTGCCCACTAATCCAAATCGGTTTTCAAAACTTATCTCTGAAGGAATTTTTACAGGAACTTTTTTAGATTTCTTTGGCTCCATATCTACGGAAAGAAGCAGCGGTTGAACTTTGGCGATATCAATCCCCTGTAAATAGCTGAGGCGCTGACGAACCTGCTCAAATAAATTTACCTCTCTATTCTCAATGTTTATGACAACCACAGGAGGATCATTATATAAGTTCAGCAGCTGCCAGCCGTCGCCAGAAACCCCAACCTGAACAAATTCGGGTAGTTCTTCCGTCAAAGCCATATTCTCCGGAATATTACCCGGTTCTATGGGAACATTTATATTAATACTGAAACTCCCGCTCAGGTTTACGATAAACCACAACGAAACCGCCATAATGTATGCTCCGGCAAAAACAATGATTTTTTCGCGGCGCATGAAACTCACTTCCGTTTCTTCAACACCGGGTTTTGTGCCGGATTTTATCAGCCCTTTCAGGCGGGTAAATATGTTATTTTCTGAGATATCAGACATAGCCGAATATAGATGCAGGATTAAGGTAAATCAACTAACTGCGAACAATGATGTCTGAAATTACATCACCTTTAACTTTGGAATTTAATTTCTTTGCAATACTAAATCTGTTACCATGAATTTCCTGTCGCCATGCAGGGTGTTTTACCTTCATTGCCAGCTTATTTCCTTCAAAGTGAAGGTCTTCAACTTCGGAAGCCATCCTTGTTCCCACCACGTCCTCAAAAGCAGACAGTATCATGCCTTGCTTCAATTTTCTTTTCTGGGGAAATTTTTCAAGAAAATCCTCCAGCACAGAACTCAGCGATTTTGGCGGATCAAATCTCATTTCGTAACCTCGCTCACCTTTCCATCTTCTACTTCGTACAACCGGTTATTTATCCCATCAAAGGTAACATAATCTTCGAAAGAAACCGGATTTGCTGAAGTTATGAATATTTGACCTTTATGTTGCTGAAGAGCATCTAATAAGATCTCTGTCTTCTTGAGATCCAGATCTCCAAAAACATCATCCAGCATCAGGATGGGAAGGTCATCCAGTTCATCTGAATAATAATGAAGCTGAGCAAGTTTAAGAGACAGGGCAAAAAGCCGGTGCTGACCTTGCGAGCCAAATCGTCGCAGTTCAAAGTCATCCAGGTAAAAAACAATCTCATCTCTGTGAGGCCCGATCGTCGTTACCTCTCTTTCAATTTCTTTAGACTGAACTTTTTCCAACTGTTCATAGTACTCCTTCTCGATAGCTTCAACATCGGTAGTCGGCTTACAAAAAGTTTGATATTCAAGATTTGTGGTGAGGTCCATCCCCGATATCATTGCGTAATCTTTCTCTAAATAGGCTTTCAGATTTTCCAGCACTTCATATCTTTTTGCCACTATCCGCGCCCCGGCCTCCACCAGCTGCACATTCCAGGGTTCCAGATAAGCTTCCAGTACAGAAAGCGTGCCCCGGTATTCTTGCAATAAAGAGTTACGCTGCTTTCTCACTCTCCGATACTCAATGAGATCTCTCAGGTAAGCCGGAGAGATCTGGCTAATGAATGAGTCAATGAATGATCTGCGCTCGGTTGGACCTTCAAGCGTCAGTTTTTTATCATCCGGGGTGAGCGTAACTACCGGTACCATCCCGATCAGGTCTGAGAGCCGGTCGAGCGGAGAGTCATTTACAAAGATCTTTTTTCCATCACCCCGCGAATAAGAACATGAAACATCGAACTCAGACCTGATATTCCCCTCAAAATGCCCCTTTATCATAAAATAGCTTTCATCCTGATTGACAACATACATATCGGTACTCGAAACAAAACTGCGGGACATACATAGGTAATGTACGGCATCTATCAGGCTGGTTTTCCCGGAACCGTTTGGTCCTGTGATCACATTCAGGTGAGGTGCCCAATCAATCTTGGTATTCAGATGATTACGGAAATTGAGAAGTTCGGTGTGAGTGTTCTGCATGACCTATATGGTACGCATTCTGATGCTTTTTAGCAGACGGTTTTGAAATAAAAAGAGCCGCCCTCAGTAATCAAAGGCGGCTCATAAAAGCTACTACGTATTATGTAAGAGCGATCTCAAAGCAGTTCCTTACAAATTATTTTTTTGAAGGATCACGATCGTCTTCATTAATCTTATAGTCCAAACGCATCATGTCCTAAAAATAGTGCCGAGTCTCCGAGTTGTTCTTCAATTCGAATCAACTGATTGTATTTCGCAATTCGGTCCGTTCTGCTCATAGATCCTGTCTTGATCTGTCCGGCGTTGGTTGCCACAGCCAGATCAGCGATGGTTACATCCTCTGTTTCACCTGAACGATGAGAAATCACGGCGGTATATCCGTTTTTATGAGCCATCTCAATGGCATCCAGCGTTTCAGTAATAGTACCGATCTGATTTACTTTGATCAGAATGGAGTTGGCAATACCCCGCTCAATTCCTGTGGCAAGTCGCTCTGTGTTGGTTACGAAAAGGTCATCCCCAACAAGCTGAATTTTATCGCCCACGGCATCGGTGAGCTTCTTCCAGGCATCCCAGTCATTTTCAGCCAAGCCGTCTTCTATTGAAATGATAGGGAATTTATCAACCCAGTTACTCCAGTATTCCACCATAGCGTCGGTATCTTTGTTTGAACCGTCGCTCCATTTGAATTCGTACATTCCGGTTTCGCTATTGAAGAACTCGGATGCAGCCGGATCAAGCGCGATCAATATATCCTCTTCCGGTGTATAGCCTGCTTTCTCGATCGCTGTTAAAATTACCTCGATCGCCTCTTCATTGGATTTCAGGTTTGGGGCAAATCCACCCTCATCCCCAACAGCTGTTCCATACCCTTTATCAGAAAGCACGTTCTTTAGGTTATGAAAAACTTCAGCTCCCATTTGGAGAGCTTTGCTGAATGAATCGGCACCGGCAGGCATGATCATGAATTCCTGGAAGTCCACGCTATTATCGGCATGTGAACCTCCGTTAATAATATTCATCATTGGAAGCGGCATCACTTTAGCATTTACTCCGCCAACATATCGCCAAAGAGGCATTCCCAGGTCTCCGGCCGCTGCTTTAGCTGCCGCCATTGAAACTCCAAGTATCGCATTTGCACCCAGCTTGGCTTTATTGGCAGTTCCATCAAGTTCAAGCAAGAGGTTATCGAGGCCAACCTGATCAAAAACTGAAAGTCCACGCAGTTCTTCGAAAATAACAGTGTTTACATTTTCTACTGCTTTTAGGACGCTTTTGCCTAAATAATAATCTTTGTCACCATCGCGTAATTCCACGGCTTCATGTTCACCGGTTGACGCTCCTGAAGGAACGGCTGCCCGGCCTGTTGTTCCGGTTTCAAGAGTTACGTCCACCTCTACGGTAGGATTACCCCGGGAGTCGATCACCTGTCTTGCATGAATGTCTTCAATAAAACTCATTATACGTTCTCCGATTTGTTAGTGAGAATAATTGCTTAAAGGTACTACGATTTAACATGTACGTAAAGCCATTTTCACATCAAGTTTTGTAACTTAGCCGAATATTTTATTAGTGATTCCTAAAACACCAAAATGCCTAACAAAAAAAACTATCCATCTTGCAAAGATCAACAGCACCCCTGGATCATCCTTTTTGACATAGACGGAACTCTTCTAACCGTTGATAGCAAATATAACCGAAGCCACCTTCGCCGGATTCTTGATGAACTTGAGATCAACTATCCAGACATGGAAGCCGATTCTTTCTCCGGAAGAACAGATCATGATATTTTCACCTCCTTTTTGGTAAACCATGATTTTGATAAAAACCTGTATCAAAAATTTAAGATCCGGTATCTCGATTATTTGAAAAATGTATTATTGACTAAAACGGATAAAGTTAAAAGACACGATCACATTGACGATGCACTGGGATTCTTTTTCGATGGAAATTTTATTTGCGGGCTTCTTACGGGAAATTATCCTCAGGCAGCTCACATCAAGTTAAAAGCGGCAGACATTCATCGCGACTTTTCTTTTGGAGCATTTGGGGAGTTTGAAAGAGATCGGAATAAATTACCTCAGTTAGCCATCAATGAAGTTCAAAAAATTCATGACTTCACTCCCGACCCTGCTCGATTTCTTATATTAGGTGATACTCCCCGGGATATAATTTGCGCAAATAATGCCGGCATGAAATGTGTGGCTGTCACTACTGGAAAGTATGGACATGAAGAGCTTGCTGAGCATAATCCAGACTTGATCATTGAGAGCTTAGCTAAACCGGAAGAGTGGTTCAACAAGATTTCAAGCGATTAATTTTATTACCACATCCAGCCAAATACGAAACTAATTTGAGCTGAACCAAAATATTTTCGGGGATCGTTAGCTTGCTCGAGTGGAGCTTGAGCTATAGACACATTTCCTCCATCAGGTACTAAAACTTGTGCGTAATCAACTCCCAACCCACATGGATTTATCGGAGCCTGATTGATTCGATTCAAGTCCGGCTGACAAGGTTCCAAAACTTGAATGCCATCAGAAAAATAATTCATAGTATATCCAAACTGAATACTTGAGAGATTTGCGAAGTTTTCACCAAAATCAATTCCCAGGACAAATTCACCACCCAGTCCCCAATGGGTTTTGGAATTATTCCATCCTGTAAAAATATCATTGACCGGCTCTACAATTGGATATATCCGGCCATCATTTTCGCGAAATCCATTTTCATTATAATCCTTAAAATAACTGTACGAAAAAGCAAAAGTCGGCCCCGCGCTTAACGACGCATATGGCCTAAAGCTATCTGATATTGCTCTTGCAAAAAAACGTTTTTTGAGACCAACATAAAAAGGTACAGCTATTACCCGTTGGTACTTTTCCGGTATAGTCCGGTATCCTAAAAAGTCCGTAAATGTTTGCTCAGTTGGATCTTTTAATCCTGCGATCTTCAGTGTAGCTATTCCCTCAGTATATGGCCCAAGCCCGACCCTTAGCTGACCTCCAACCCCCAAACCAAAATCAGTTAGCGCCAGGTTAAACCCAAACCCGACATTATACCCTTCATCGTATAAGTTCCTTGGGGTTTCCTTTTCTTCCACTTCAGGCTCTCCAAATTGAGCATAAACCTGATTACTTTGAAAGCATATCATAAATGTGATAATAAATAGGGACAATTTTTTCATCTAAAAAATGGTTTTAAGTGTGTCTGAGGCTTAAATTTGAACGGATAACGAAATTTTCCTGAATTTCTTATTGCCTTAAAGCAATAACCTGTTATTTTCAGCACAAATTTTTGATATACAACATACCTTTAAAATAATTAATTCAAGCTACAAAGCATGAATTCACACACAACTTATTTTGTATTTGGACCAACTGCAACGCTTCGCAGAATGTCATCCAAAATGTTCAAAGAACATCCGCCTAAATTTTTATACGAATATTCTCCTGAAGGTACTTCTGAGACTATATATGTAGCTGTTTATGAGGAATATGAAAAACAGATCAATTCCAGTGTTACGCTAACTTGTATCCTGGAAAGTAAAGGAAAACATAACAAAATAGTCCTCAAAAAAACCGGTGGACGAATGGGCTTCCGCGGAAGTTCCCTTTCGGAAGAGCAAAATGTGGAATCTCACGTTATCGATTTCATTCTTGACTTTTCCAAGCGTCACGGACTCACACTTCAGGAAGAACAACCTCCGGCCGAAGCCGAAGAAGAATAACCCATGTCTAAAGTTCCATCCGTTTGGACGGTTCTTAGCATGCTTGAATGGGCTACGGATTTCTTTGAACAAAAACAGGTTAAGTCACCTCGATTTAGCATTGAATGGCTATTGGCACATGTACTTTCCATCAAAAGGTTAGACCTGTATTTGGCTTATGACCGTCCACTTTCTTCAGAAGAATTGGAAGAGTTGCGCCCAATGGTGAAACGTAGGTCAGCTCATGAACCTCTCCAGTATATTACCGGCGAAACTGATTTTCACCACGTAAAGATAAAAGTTCAGCCCGGTGTTCTCATTCCGAGGCAGGAAACCGAACAGCTGGTGGATTGGATTCTCGAACTCCATGGCGATGTGGAATCGTTAAAAGTACTTGATGTGGGAACCGGTTCCGGATGTATCCCTATTGCACTAAAACATGCCCGACCGGGTTGGAAAGTTTTTGCAACCGAGATCTCTCAGGATGCTCTAACCATTGCAAAAAAAAATGCGGACTATAATGAAACAGATGTTTCTTTTTACAAAGATGATCTGTTCTATCCGGAGTCTTTAGGGAATCACAAATTTGATCTCATCATTTCGAACCCGCCGTACATTCACCCTGATGAAAAAAACTCATTAGAAGATGAAGTGAAAAAGTATGAACCTGAGCTTGCTTTGTTTTGTGAGTCCACGCAAAAAATGTACCGGGCGCTTGAAGATCTGTGCTCAAAATATTTACAGACAAAAGGCTCCGTTTTTTTAGAACTTCATGAAGATCATGCTCAGGAAGTACTCCATATATTTCAAGAGGGCAGTTGGGAGGCCATTGTAAAGAATGATTACAGCGGGAAGCCTCGATTTTTAAAAGCAAAAAAGCCTTGATTATTTCTTGAAATTTTTAATAAACCAGTAAAATAGTAATGGTTTTATATAATGTGGAAAACTTGTGGAAAAGAATTTAAAAAATTTATACCTCCTGTTTTATAAAGGTCAATTCAGTGTTACGGCAATATTAAGGGGTGTCAAGTGTTAATTAGAAATTATTTATAGAAATTTATAATCCGTTGACTACCAATACGTTATCGTAAAAGTTGCAATGTGGATAACTTTTGCGAAATACAAGTATCACCGTTTGACAAGTGCTCAATAAATTGCCATTTTCAAATCAGTACAAAGCCAGAGCTTTAAAATTTTTTGTGGATAAGTGGCTTTGGTTTGATCTCACACTTTTAAGCTAATTACCGTAAGGGGGATTTGGAAAATTGCACGAGTTATCGGTTGAATCGGCATGGGAAAACTGCCTTGATATTATTAAAGACAACATCAGTTACCAGAAGTATAAATCTTGGTTTGAACCAATCAAGCCGGTATCTCTGAAAGACAATACACTTACCGTACAAGTGCCCAGTCAATTTTGGTATGAATGGCTGGAAGAACATTACTATAATATGCTTCGTTCTACACTGGCAAAAGTACTGGGGCCGGAAGGAAAACTTGAATACTCTATCGTAATGGAAAAGTCTGATCAGTTTGAAAACAACCGATCGGTAAGAATGCCGCAGCGGCCAATGGGTCCCGTTCAACCGCAAGAGTCAAATGGATACCCCGAGTATCAGCCCGACCGTATTGAAAATCCTTTTGTGATTCCCGGAATCCGCAAGACCAAGATCGACTCAAATCTGAACAACAATTATGTATTTGAGCGATTTATTGAAGGAGATTGTAATCGTCTTGCCCGTTCTGCAGCAATGGCCATTGCTGATAATCCCGGAAGCAATTCCTTCAACCCATTTTTTGTATATGGGCCAACCGGACTTGGAAAGACTCACTTGGTACAAAGTATCGGCAACAAGATCAAAGAGAAGTTTGGGGATGAAAAGTCTGTATTATATATCTCCTCTGAAGCTTTCACCAACGAATTTGTACACGCAATCCGGAATAACAGGGCCAGTGAGTTTTCCATGTTTTACCGGAACATCGATGTTTTAATGGTGGATGATATTCAGTTCTTCAGCGGTAAAGAGAAAACTCAGGAAGAATTTTTTCACATCTTCAATGCCCTTCATCAGGATGGTAAGCAGATTATTCTTAGCAGTGACCGCGCTCCCAAAGATGTTCCAGACATTGAAGAACGTCTGATCTCCCGTTTTGGCTGGGGCTTGAGTGCCGACCTGAAAATGCCGGAATACGAAACCCGATATGCGATCCTGGAGCGTAAAGCCAATGACAATGGCATTGAGATCGATCCGCAGATCATTGAGTTCATCGCTCACAATTTCAAGTCGAATGTGAGAGACCTGGAGGGGGCTATCATTAAATTATTAGCCCATGCTTCCCTTCAAAACATTGATGATATCGATCTTGCGATGGCCAAACGTGTGTTAAAGGATATGGTAAAGGATTCAAACACGCAGATCTCCATAGAGCAGATCCAGAATTATGTGTGTGATTATTTCGGTATAGATACGAATAAGGTTCGGGAAAAAACGAGGAAGCAGGAAATTGTTGAAGCCCGACAGATCGCAATGTATCTCTCCAAAAAATTTACCAAATCCAGTTTAAAAACCATTGGCTTACATTTTGGCGGCCGCGATCACTCTACCGTGATCCATGCCATTTCAACAGTGGAAGAACGCGTTTCAACAAGCGCTAAACACAAGCGCATGGTTGAGGAACTTCATCAACGTATAGAAGTAGCCAGCCTTTAATTTATGGATACCCTCGCCATCAAAGGGATGAAGTTCAGGGCATTTCACGGAGTGCATGAACACGAGAAAAAAAAGGGTAATGATTTTGAGGTGGATGTTATCTTTTCCACTAACCTTTCCAAGGCCGGAAAATCCGATCAACTTTCCGATGCCATCGATTACACTAAGATCCATAAGATCGCATCGGATATTATGCACGGAGCCTCAGTAGATCTTATCGAGCATCTTTGTTTTAAAATAGGGTCAGAAATTGAAGCCTCCCTCCCTGAACAGACTAACTTTGAAGTTACTGTCCGTAAATTAACTCCTCCCCTCTCATCCCAGACCGCATATACCGAAGTGAGAATGTCATGGCCCGCGTAGTAATCGCCCTGGGTTCTAATCTGAATGATCCTCATCAACAACTCAGAGAAGCCGGCAATTTCCTGGAAGATATTTCCGGGAAAGAGGTCATTAAATCTTCTATTTACAGATCGGAACCTGTAGGCCCTTCCGAACATGATTTTCTGAATTCAGCAGCCGTGCTTGAAACTTCTCTTAGACCTGAGGAATTGTTTGAAAAGCTCAAAGAACAGGAAAAGAAACAGGGAAGGCCTTCCCGCTACCCAAAATGGACTGCCCGCACACTGGATCTGGATATAATTGCCTGGGATAACTTGGTCATTGAAACAGATAGCCTTATCATTCCCCATCAGGAATATGCCCGGCGTTTATTTGTTCTGTTGCCATTAAAAGAGGTTTTACCCGATTGGCACGATCCCGTTTCCGCTCAGCATGTGGAGGAACTCATTGAACAAGCACCGCGTCTCCAAATTGACAAAACAACATTGAACTGGTAGCTGATGCCCAACCCGTATGATTTTATTGCCATTGAAGGCGTGATAGGAGCAGGAAAAACCTCACTTGCTTCCTTATTAGCGGAGCGAAGAAATGCCCGGTTGGTTTTAGAGGAATTTGAGGATAATCCTTTTCTTCCAAAATTTTATGAAGACCGCGAACGTTACGCCTTTCAAACTCAACTGGGTTTTTTAGCGAGCCGGTTTAAGCAGCAGCAGAATATGATGAGTCAGGATCTGTTTCATCAACTAACCATCTCCGATTATATTTTTGATAAGGATCGAATTTTCGCCCGGCTAAATCTTGACCAGGACGAAATGGCTTTGTATGATAATATTTTTAGCATCATGACCGGAATTGCTGCTCAGCCTGATCTGATCATTTACATTCAATCCTCGGTTGAGCGTTTAATGGAGAATATTGAAAACAGAGGCAGAGATTATGAGCGTAATATTACTCCGGAGTATCTTAAAGAACTCAATGATGCCTATAACCACTTTTTTCACCATTACAGCCGGGCTCCCCTTATTATTCTGAATGCTACAGAGATAGATTTTGTGAATAATAAAGAGCAGCTGAGTTATATCGAAGAACAGATCTTTGATAAACCGATTCGTACCAACACACACATTCACATAGCACCATAAGCATCATGCTTAAGTTTATATTTTTTACCATCGTGTTTTTCTTTTTGGTGAGATATATCAACCGATTGTTCTTACCTTCCAATAAGCGTCAGAAGAACTTTGATCCCTTTAAAAACGGATCTGGAAACCGGCGCAATACTATTGATGAAATTGAAGAAGCGGAATACGAAGACCTTTCAAATAAAGACAAATAAACAAACTCCATGAATTTCGAAGAGAAACTTAATAAAGGATTTGAATTATTACGTGAAAAGGAAATTGATTACGCTCTGGATGTAGCCAGAGAATTGCAGGAGGAACAACCTGACTCTCATGAGGCTTTTTACCTGGAAGCATTGGTTATGCAGCAACTCAACCAATGGGACATCAGCATGAAAGCCATTGAAAAGGCTTTGGAACTGTCTGATGACAATGCCCCTTATTACAATCTTCGGGGAAATGTAAGAATGCAGCTCGAAAAGCTTAAAGAAGCTGAAGAGGATTTCGACAAAGCCATTGAACTTAATGATACTTCAGCTGCACACCGCAATAAAGTTATGCTAATGCTGATGACCGACCGCGGACAGGAAGCTATTCCTTATCTTATTGATCGTATCAAAAAAGACCCTAAGGATGCCGAAAACTGGATTCTGATGGGCGACATGATAAACAAAGGCGGTCAACCTGATAAGGCCCGTACCTATTACGAGCAAGCCCTTAAGATCGATCCTGATAATGAATATGCCAGACGACAGCTGGAAGAAGAGGAATAGTAGAATATCGAACATTCAACGTTCAATATTGAGTGTTGAAGTTTTTGTGGATACTACCGCAAGCATTTCGCTTGTGGCATAGCCATCCCCTCTCATGTCAAATTCCCATCTCAACTCGCTACCAACGTTCTGCGTTGGAGCAGACAATAGGTAACAGAACTTTAGGCTTGGGAAGCTCGTCTAAATATTGAAAAGAGCAATTCGCCTAAGCCTGATGTGCAACTCTGAACGGATGTACACTCAGCAAAACCCATTCATTACTTTGAATGGGTTTTTTTATGGAAACCATTGAATTTTGAGAAGTAAAAACGCTATCTTTGTCGCCCTTGATTCACTACCAATGCTCACGTGGCGGAACTGGTAGACGCGTGCGCTTGAGGGGCGTATGGCCTAACGGCCGTGGAGGTTCGATTCCTCTCGTGAGCACTTTTCATTTTAGCCAAGTAGTTAACAAATAATTGCTTGGCTATTTTTATTTTTATGAATGGTAGAACATTGGTAGAACTTTCTCTTTAAAAAGTACCTTTTCTATTATATAGACTCGACCGATTAGAATAAGGTGAAATTACTTTTAAGTTATAATAGTGGGATCCTTTGAAAATATGTTTCCACTAAAACCTCAAGTTATAAAAATAGATATACGACCCTGAAAAAACTATCACATAAATCATGGAGCTTATTACGAAATATTTAGAGGTTTTTAGGTAAGAGACTTCTATTTCTTTGCTAATTTCATTTTGCATATTAATGAGACTTGCCGCTATCTCCTTTTGTTTTCGATGAGTGATATATAAGTGCACTGATACTATTAGTACATTCCATAAAAACAATTTTTCAAGTCCTAAATAATTAAAAACCCAACCACAAAGAGACGCCCAAAAAAATAGTAGTAATATGCTATTCTTAAAATATTGGTGATATGTCGTGAGCTTAAAAATCTGCATTAAGATAAACCAGGAAATTATATAGTAAACCAAATAAGTAAAGATATCATGCAGCATAATTGAATTTGTACCTCGATTTTTTGTTCATGATAATAACTCAAAATAAAAAACCCGCTCTTTAAAACAAGAGCGGGCTGAATCTTCTCAGGGATATTGTTAGAGCTTAGTCTACTTCATTTTCAGGAAATTTTCCGTGACGCACAAATTTCCATATAGTCTCATACTCTTCCTGCCTGTGCTGAATAAGCCTGCGTATTTCATGCCAACACTCTGATAGTGAGAATAGATTTTCATTTAGTTCTTCTTCAGGTATATCATTTACTTGTGAGTTAGAAAGAGCTCCATCAATAGCCAATGTAAATAAGGGTAGAAGCCTACTTAACCTATCGTCCAATGAACCACTACTTAATATGCTGTCTATCTCTTTAGAGAGATTGTCTCTAAGTATTTCGTCCAAATGTTCGATCGTTACCTTTTTAGTATTAGATTTTGAATTTTCCATGATGTAATTTTACTTATGTTATGTTTTTAATGACTGGCCACGGGAAAGGAGTAAATCAGTACCGTGGCCTTTTCTAATATGTACCACTTACACTTAAATGTCAAACTTACAAGTAGTTGTAATTTCATTACTTACAGTTGATATTAATTACTACTTTTTTGCTCATTGGTTCGAAAAGTTGAAACAAAGTTGACGGATTAGTTAGAATTGTTGCATTGAAACAACTACAACTTTACAACAGCGAAGAAATGTTACTTTTACAATATTTTACAATTGGTCATTACCTCATGTTTATAAAAGCAAAATGATTTAACGATCCGGAAAGCCTACTTACAGTACCCCACCCCGTATAAAATGGGTCCCATATTCCTGGTATTTACTTATAGTATCGTCAACGAGAGATCATCAGAATTTTAGTCTACAAATTTTGATTCTAAGGGCTTCAATTATACATTAACTATTATTTAATCCTTCTTCCGGGGGTTAATGAAGCATATAGTAGTATAAAAGTGGGGGGGTAGGGGTACCCCTCAAAAATTATTTTAACCCTAATTTTGAAAAATATTTTGGGGTGATTTTTAGATTTTTTGTAAAGCAGATTAAAACAGATGCGTATGGAATTATAATAATTACATTTAGGTATCTATAATTTAAAAAAGAGGGGATTACATCTATGACTGATAATCACGACCAATCGAAAGATGGGGGCAACACAGACGGCCGGGGGCCGGACGTACGGAAGCGCCGTAAACCAACACCGAAGGAAATGCGGAATCTGATTGCGATGCAGAAATTAATGGATAAGGCGAAGCTAAGTACCAGACAGCATAGAGCTCAGAATGAAGTCGAAAGCAGAACCAAAGCGTTAAATGAATCGTTGGCTGGCCGGAAGGAAGATTCAATGATTAGTGATGATACTAAGCAGCTCATGATTAAATGTATGAGAGAACTCTCAATATTTGTGGCTTACTTACTCTCTCTGACAATCATAAGCATTTTGATAGTATTACTCTTGGAACCTTTAATGCAATTGGAAACATGGATTACAGCATTAATTGACAATGGCTCCTCAAGCTATGCTGATAGAATTGTTGAAATAGAACACTACCAACAAAGAACAGAAGCGTTCAGTGCTAAAATAGGCAATGGGATATTAGGTGGTATTGCATATTTCCTCTTTTTCTTTTTCTGGCGTTTGATAAAAGGGGCTTGGATACACCAGGAAAGGAAGAACCATACTTCCTATGAGGTGTGAGAGAAGATTTTTATCAACCTATAATTATCTAAACTCAACCATCAACCAAGATACCCTCCGGTGTCATACGTATCAAACAAGCTACCAGACTCATGAGGTCCACCAGTAGGTCGAGCATCCGGGAAGTTATTACGAGAACTTAAAAGACCACCGGTTACACTTCCAATACCACCAATAACATCTCCCCATAATTGGCGGTTGGCTTGTCGACGGTCACGTTCTAAGTTATTCGCATTCATTAATTGACCTAAACTCATGTTCATAAGATTCTCTTTTGATCCGAGTTCAGAAAGGGTAAACCTATCACCTCTGTTAAGATCAAATTTTCGATCCTGGTTAGACATATCAGTATATCCGCGAATCGCGTTAGAGATTGCATTATTACCGGCCTCTGTAACTCTGGAAAGCGCCGTAGCCCCTTCCCCTGTTATGTCCCCTCCGCTAGCCATAAGAGCTCTGGATATACTTCTTTGTGCCCCTGCCCGGTCATCAGCTACACTGTCCTTAACGCGGCCTAATGAATCACCGTATCGCTCATTAACTCCCATTTCGGCACTTCCATATGCTTCATTGGCACGCCCTGATATACGGTCAAGCATACGGTCCACACCTGCTTCACGTATGTTAAAGTCACGACTTGCCTTTTTACGCAAGTCTTTGAGTTCGTCTTTGTATTTACCTATTCCTAAAAAAGCCATGGTTTAGTCCGTTTATTTAAAATTACTGAAATTTTTCTTACACCACATAACGTTAAATCTATTCTGCCTCAAAGGACTCGTTTACACTTTTAATAAGGGATTTCTGAAGCCCTGAAATTGCATCATTTATCTCATTTACTATTTCGCGTTTCTCTTTGTATGAGGCATCACTTTCTTCAGCTTTATTTCTTTTCTGAATGAGTTTACTGATCCGTTGTTCTATTTTTTTTGCTTGATTAACGTTATTAAGTAGTGCCTGTTTCTCGGTTTGTATTTCCTTTATACGCTGTTCATTCCCAAGACTCTTCGCATCCTCAAGATCCTCAAGTGCGTACTCTATTTCCTGCATATATTCATTAAACATGGAGTAAGTACTAGCTTCATTTACCTCCCCTTTCAGCTTACCCCAGAAAGGGACTTCATGAGATTCAATTTCTTCTTGGGTAACAAGTTTTTTTGATGTTCCGAAAGCCTCAGCAACGAAATTTCCTACTCCTCCCGTTACGAATCTGAACCAATGATCATAGTAATTCGGAGAGAAATCTAAAGCACCTGGAACAGCGTTAGAACCACCGGTCAATTCATTAACCTGTTTGGCTACCTTTTTGGCCCATCCCGGCGCTGAACCGTAGTAATTCTGACTCTCCGGCTTTGGGCTTCGGTCATATGGGTTTATAGGTGGTTTGATGTTTCTGCCAGTCCAATCAATATTTTCGCCGGTCTGAAGAAATGGGTCTAACACTGTTGGCGAAATAGCCTGGTTGACAGATCCACCAGTACCTACCGGATTAAATGAATCAAGTAAAGCGGACCCAACATTGATAGCAGACTCACTTGGATTATACCGTACAGGGTTACCAAATAAATTGCTCGATATTGCTTTCCCAAGCTCCATGCCTGTTACGTTCAGAACATTGTAACCGTACGGGCTAGGAATGGTGATATACTCTCCCTCTGTACCTGGAAGCATTATGACTAAATTACGCTCTTTCACCCACTGCGGTATTTTATCGTAATAAGGGACCTCGTCATCATCTTCCCCACCTGAAATACGGTTGATTACATCAAGTATGACGCTACCCGCTAACAAGTTTCCTACCATTTTACGGGTTTTCGGGGATTTCAAAGCTTGGAATATCCGCATCGTACCATTCATTGATGCACCGTAAAACATGTATAGGGCGTTTAGCATTGGGCCCCATTGTCCTTTGCGGTTAAAATTTACAGTAAGATTTTTAGCCAAGCTTGCTGCCTGTTTATCAGTAAGTCCATTTTCCCTTACATGTTTGAAAGCACTCAACCGTATGGCATTTTCCACGGAGTCATTCAGCTTCTGAATATAATCGAATGATTTTCTGAGTAACTCTCTGGGATCTCCCTTTTTTCGATCCATTCTTTTCAGTTCAGTATCAAGACTTTTCTGAAAGACTTCAACGCTTTTATAAGCATCAATCCAACCCGTTTTTCCACCCGTTCTCACAAAGTTATCCGCATGCTTTGCCCATTCACTATCGAAATTGCCATTCAGATAATCCATCATCCCGCGCCGGGCCTTGAACACATCTTTTGTTATTTGCTTAGTGAGGTTTTCAGCTTCCGTACTGGATAAATTCACACCGGCCGTCTGCACATCTCGAAGAAAGTTGGTGAGTACGAACTCCGGATTAAGTCCTGTATTTATCAAGGCTAAGGACCGTGTTGTCTTATTAAGCCATTTTAGTAATACCCCGGAATTTTCAGCCCCTAAGTTCTTGAGTGATTTGGCTAATCTTTTCCCTCTGTCCGAATGAAACGTAATATGATGGTTTTCACCGTTTACGCGCACATTCAATACATTGTCTGCAAGTTTATATCTCGGATCCGTTTTGTAATCAACTAAACCGGTTTTTGGGTTTATAGTAGGTTGATACTCTACTTTATCAACTTCCCATAGATCTGGATTAGGATGCTCTTTCACAAATTTGAGGAGTGATTCACCTACTTTGACTTTCTCTGATCTAACAAGGTCTGTTCGGATTTCGGAAAGGGTATTAGCAATCGCATTTTCAGCCAGGGAGGTTCGTCCTGTGGCTTGCTTAAATTTACCCAAAACGTCAAACCCACTACCTTTATTTTGCCTGCTTGATGATTTCCCACCGCTTTTCAGATTGACGTAATGTTTGTATGTGTTTTCCCAATTACGAATAGTCTGTTCATCTGCTAACCCACTATTTAAAAGTAAGTCTCGCTGGAATTTTGTCATTTGGTCCCACATCTGCCCAAGCTCCTGTGCCTGAGCGCTTTTATCACCGGCATTCACTTGCTTCAGGATATCGGCCGCTTTCTGGTTACTCATCCCAGAACCACCATCGGGTAACTCGGGATTGATAGAGGCAATTTGATCATTGCGTTCCTTAGCATGACGGGCCATTAGATACTGCTCTGCATCTTCAATCGTCCAACCCATATCACTAATCTGTTTAATGATGGGTTCCTCAAATTCTCGTTTAAATTCTTCAATGTTATGTTCCACACGCCCAGTAAATAATTCTTCCTCCTGGTACGGATTCATTTCATCGGGAAGCTTCCCATTCTTTTGCTCTGCCTGTTCCTGATATCGCTTGAGGTCTAAGTACTGGTCTTCAACTTTAACCCGTACAGCGTCCAAATATGAATCATCAATATCTGTGAACCCGTCCGAAAACAGATCGCCTTGGGGAAGGTATGGGGAGGGTGGTTCCTGACGAGATTGACTAATGGAAGAGACATTATCCATATCCAAAGTAGAATTGGAAACCGGCTTGCTTTCAGATTGTTCATTTTGCTGAATGTTTGATTCTTCCTCTGGAGTACCCTGTACGCTCTCACTGTCCTCAGTGGTATTAATATCAGCAGCTGGGTCCACCGGAGTTTCAACCTGGATACCCTGTTCTACATTTGCATCGACTGAAGGGTTAGCGCTTTCAGATTGTTTCTGCTTCCTCTTATTCTCCAAAAACTCTTTCGCGCTCGGTACTTCTGAAGGTTGCTCCGTAGTCTGTTCTTGCTGCACTTCCTGTTCCGTACCCGGGGTTTTTTGATCACTGTCCTGAGTTCCACCAATACGCTTCCGAACGGCATCCTGAACTTGTGTAGCCACATTCACTCCGGAACCACCTACGGCACCGGCCATACCTTCTTCATACGCTTCTCTCAGGTTTACACCGGTAATCGATTCCATTACACTGTCACCGGCTCCACGGGAAGCTCCAAACTGTTCAATGATCGATTGAGAGCCTTCCGTAGTACCCTCCACTCCGGCTGACTGTAAAAAGCTCAATGCTCTCCGGGCCAGTCCATTTCTTAACTTTTTCTTAGGGATGAATTTGGTAGCACCCTTTGCACCCAATGCATCAAGAGAACCGGCAAATGCACCGTACGCAGCAGCCGATGCCCGGTCATCAAGTCCTTGCTCAATTACTTTTTCCGGAGTGATATCATTTTCTTTGGCTATCTTCTCCACCTGATCCATGTAAATGATGCCAATTTCCTGCCCAACGGAAGTTCCACCCATGGTAAGTAGTGAAGCGGGAATTTGAGCACCGGCTTGTGCTATGCTATTGGAAATGTAATTAACCAGGTCAATACCATCATTAATTTGTGTCGTTTGGGTAACGGCACCTTCCTGAGCTTCCTGAAACTCCTGCATATCTTCCATTCCGGAAGTCAATAAATTTGTCCGGGTTTCATCTCCCTTTTCACCACGTACTTTCTGAGCTTCCTGAAACTTCTTCTGAAACTCATCCGTCCCCTCACCCATTAGTGGTTGACGTAGGTATTCATCGAATTTTAATGCTAATCCGGCGGGACCTTCATATAAAGCTGAAGCACCGGCCTTCAATGTACCGGGGATCTGCTTGCTAGCTACGTTCCAGAATGTTTCACCAAAATTCACTATTGGGTTACGTGAACGGCTTTCTGGTTTCTCTTTCTGTTCTACAGTAGTTTCATCTTCTACCTCAGTAGTTACTTTTGGAGTCTGATTACTTACGGTGGATGATTGCTTCTTCCTCTTCAAAAACTCCGCTGCACTGATATCCTGTGACTGACTTTTCTTTTTTTTCTGACGAAGAAATTCAGTGGCACTGAGGGTAGAGTCTTTCTTTTTCTCTTTAGTCGGTATAGAATTTGGATTGTTAATCATTCTCTTCCTCACTTTTTTTCATTTCCCTGCGCTTTGCCTGGTACTGCCGGTTTTCCTTATTTTTTACTTCTTTCTCAATTCCAACTATTAACCCACCAATTATACCAATGTGATCACTGATTTTGCTGCATTCAGGAGGTGGCTTTTTGAAATAAAATTCTGGATCAGAGCTGTAACTTTCCCACAATCTGTTGTTTTTTTCAAGCAATGCATTTCTAGCATATGTGAGAGCTCTTAAAAGTCGTCCTCGAAACTGTGGTGATATGTCAGCTGATATTTTTTTTGGCATCTGATTTATATCCTTTAGATCTTTTTCAATTTGCTTTCACCTTTCGTAGTGTCCCTTTCGGGACGATATCTTTTTTTTTAGGTAGTTTATTTCCGGTTCTTTCCTTTCTTTTCTTTTGACATGTTTTGCTATAGCAGTGTTAAAACAATCGCATGGCACTGCCATTAATTATTGCCTTCCACTTCCCTCTTCTCCTCCTTCCGCTTCTTTGCCCAAAGAGCATTTGCACCTTTTTTACCTGCTTCAGACTTCTTACGGCGTTTATCTTCCTTGATTTGCATGCGGCGGAGCAATGACTCGGACCAAAATTGGGATTCATTTGATTCAAGTAATTCATAATCCGAAACGAGAGAGTTTATAAAACTCTGTGCATCTTCGGGGGTTGTACGCAACTCTTGAGCAAGTGCCTGATATGCCCAATTTTTTTTTGGGTATTTGTAGTCAGCAGCCTCAGACAGCAACTCGATCAGAACAAAGAATCGTCCATAACCTTCTATTCCAAAATCTTCGATAAGCGCCATCAATTTTGGATCTCTCCGCGCATTACAATCATGCGAGAAATAATAGGCATCCTTCGACATTTTCATACTTTGCATCTCCCCGGATCGAATGTAGTTTCCATTACAAGTCCTCGATTTATTTTAAGCGGCCTCACCAGAAGCATCTATTCTTCTTTCTTCGATAAATTGCTCGATGTCTTCTGTTCGGTATATGATTTTCCTCCCCTCTTGGGAAAATGGGAGATTTCCTTCATCCCTATGGTATTTTTGCATCCGTGAACTCATTCCAGTGAGTTCTTGAACTTCACTTGTAGTTAGGTATTCTTTTCTATTGGCCTGACGAATTATTTTTGGAATGAGCGATTTCAAAACTGAAGCTGTTTTGCGCTCAATTATTTCCTCAAATTTTTGTTGGGTAGGGATAAAAACATTTTGGTTCATAACAGATGGATTTATAATTGTTGTTTAATTCATCTGAATGGTAGCCTTAAGTTTCGTTAGGGATTAGGGATTAGGGATAATTTTTCCCCTAACTTTGACTTATTGATAATCCAACCTCTTTATAAGCATCTCTTATTACAGTCCAGTGTATTGTCTCAGAGTCATATTTGATAGCAAATATATTTGCCAAGGCCTTACATATCCTACTTTCGTACGGTGTCCCGTCATTTTTTAGAAGTTCACGTTCCAGTCGTCCCGTTGGGTTGTATTTACTTTCAACAATATTTAATGCGTCCAATACCTCTTGATTAGTAGAGTATTTATTATTCACTAAATCCTTTACAAAATTCTTTGAAAAACCCATCACTCGATCTGTCTTTGTCTTTTTACTTCCAATCTTTTTATTTGAAAGTACATTTTTTAGTTGCTTTGATAGAGCTGGACTTTTAAGGATATCTGATATTAATTCTATGGCAGCTTTCTTTTCTTTATAGTATCTACGTCGATCAAGTTTACCCGAGAGCTCATTAGAAGTAACACCATTATCGACGCTATCTAATAATAATTTTGCTCGCTCAAATGGATTATTAATATTTGGTATTCCCTCTTTGATGACTAAATCAGGATAATTCATCAAATTTCCATCCACTTGCAAATGTTTGTAACCACCTATCTTCTTTCGTTCCTTCCACTTCTTTTTCCCTTTGAGTATTCTTTTGTCCCATTTCTCTCTGTCTTCAGAAATACTAATTAATTCGGATGGTGAAAATGGGTCTTCTTTAAGGAGTTTGCTTGGGATTTTACCTAGATAATCATACAAAATTTTAAGTTCATCTAACTTAAGGTCAGACATGAAATCATTACTCCCTGCTGAATTAATTCCTTTTGGAAGAATTGACACTAAATAATCGTAATAAGCGAGCGTTGCATCTAGCTGTAACTCCCCGGACTCGATTTCTTTTTGACGAGCAGTAATCCAGTCTCGAAGTTCTTTATCCTCTTTTTTTCTATTAAAAAATTTTGAAGATTCTGAAAGATGCCCTCCAGAACATTCACTCAAAAATGATCTTAACGATTTCATGATTACAAGTTCTTTATATGGTCATTTGTGAATTTCTTTGTAATATAGACCCGTTACAAGTTCTAAACCCCGGTATCCTTTGCAGGCGCCGGGGTTTCTTTTTTTAGAATATTTTCTTCAGTGTTTTGTTGCCCACCTTCACATTGATTGTATCTAGGTAATTCTCTGTAGTCTTTAGTGATTTATGGCCTAAGAGAATCATCATTTCGTACATTGAAACGCCTTTCTCTGCCATGTGCTGTGCAAAACTGTGCCGGGCAACATGCATCGATATGGTTTTATCGATCTCAGCCATTTTCGCAATCTGTTTGAGTCCGGAGACTTTGTTTTTGTTATCCTGTCCATTTATGACTGCATTCCAGTTACTGATCGTTTTCTTCACCTTCATGGGATCTTTCCTTTCCTCAAGACTAAGTTCTTCACAAAATGGAAAAATGTAATCATGGGCCTGTTGATTATCGGTTCGGTAAAGCTTCAATATTCTTTCAGCACCCTCTGGAACCTCAATGTTAATAGTATTCCCTGTTTTACTCATTTGATATTCCAGGGAGCTATTAGTTACGTTCCTCCACTTTAGGGTTGCCAAGTCCCCAAACCTCATCCCACAAAAGTAGAAAGAGAGAATGAAAGCATTTCGAGCGTGCCATAGATTGTTCCCCTCTGGAAGATCTAAGCTTTCCAGCTTCTTAATTTCATCAATGGTCAACTTAGGTTTGTAAGAAGTCTTTCCAATCTTGGCCGGTTCAAATTCTTCAAATGGATCCCGGAAGATTAAACGCTTCTTTTTGGCTATGTCCATCACTGTTCTAATGTTACCCATATTCTTTCGGATGGTACTGCCCTTGTTCCCTTTCTTGTGCTTCAGGGAGCTCTGAAACTTCTCCAGGTACTCACTGGTGATCTCAGTAAACAGAAGGTTACGAGTACCATTAAATTCTTCAAGCTTGGATAGTGTAGAGTTGGTCAGCTTTCTTAAATGATATTGTTTATTCATCTCCAGCTCTTTCAGGTGTTTTTCGGCCAGAGTAAAGAAATTATCGGTAGAAGCTCCAATAAGACGATCTTTAATGGCACCGGCGCTTTCCTTGTTTTCTCGTCTGAGTTCCCGGGCTGCGTCTTTGGCTTTATTCAGCAGAATATCGAGATCATCATTCACCTTTTTGTAGGTCCGGTGACTCCGGCGTACCACTTCATCTTTGACGTGCCAGTCTTTAGGTTTGATCCGGATTCCGGTATTGTGGTACTTCTTTTTTCGGTCACAAATAATCCGTAAATAAATAGGGCATTCCCCTTTATTATTAGGCCGATCTTCCCTAAGATAATACTTGAATGTTGCAGGCATTTTGATGGGCTTCGTTACAAGCTTTAATCATAATATAACAATCTGGTAGAACATTGGTAGAACAAATATTGAAATATTTAGTATTTTATCGACTACCTTTCATTACACAAAAGCTATTTAACGCATTATAATTAAAGAAAAGCGGAATATATATTACATGTTTCGATTCCTCTCGTGAGCACCAAATAATTGAGTCCGTTTCTTGTTTAAGAGACGGGCTTTTTTTTGGACATTCTTCACTCCCCCCTGCCCGTAGCGACACGATGCATCATCTCCCTTTCTTGACATTATCAATGAAAACGATTAAATACTATTAAATTAGTAATATACTTAACTCATTGATCATGCTTTTTAAATTTACACTCTCCACTCTGGCTTTGATCGTTATTTCCATCGGGTGCACAGAAAAAGAAGCAACCGAACAGGTCGAACCGGTACTAATCAAAATAGATACCCTAACACAATTTATGGACTTCGACAGCCACGGTATTTCCCGGCCGGGTGCCCTTGCATTGATGGATAATGGGAATCTCTTGGTAGCCGATGGTCAGATCAAAAAGATCACGATCGTTACACCTCGGGGTGACTTAGTTGCACAATTTGGAAAAGAAGGAAGAGGTCCGGCTGAATTTCTAACTCCGGGACATATCAATATATTCTCTGACTTAATCCATGTAGTTGATATCAGCCAGTATAAGGTGTTAGAATTTGATTACTCGGGTAATTTTCAGGATAGCTATGCCTATGAAAGTAAATCCTTTGATCGCAGTATCGCCTTAGAAAACGACCGAACCTTTTATACAGGTGCAGCAGGAGAAAATAATAAGCTGATCAAGTGGATGGACACTAGGTCCGATTCTTCCTTTCTATTCGGACAAGCTAAAGTTTCTGAAGTGGAAGAAATGGACATAGAGGCCAGCCGTAATGACATCATCAATGGAAGAGTGCCGGATTACTTCAAAAATAATGTAGATGTGGTTTTAGGCGATAATCATGTGTACGCCTTCCTTGATTCCTACAGTGAACTTAGAAAATATGACAAGTCCGGTAATTTGATCTGGGAAAAGAAGTTAGTGCTTCCTGATAATGAAAAGCTGGAAAATGATATTGTAGAAGCAGCTAAAAATGTACCAAACGCCCTTCCATTTTTGAGATATACACTCGATATCAGAGTCATTGGTTCTGATATATTTTTGCTTGGATCTAAACCGAGAGAAGCTCCCCAACATCTCACTAAAGTAAATGAAAACGGATCCATTACAGCTTTCTACCAAATGCCATCTGCAGAATCATATTTCATAAGTTTCACAATTAATCCAGCCAACAATACTATATATCTCTCTGATACTATGAATGGGGTCGTTTATAAAGGTTCACTTAATCAATAAAAACGATGACAAAGAAATTAATTAACTTGAATTCGATATAAAGAATGTTAGAATAGTTGCATGATCCTTCTGATGTATGGGCTGATTGATGGTGTAGGCGCAGAATGTTGGATTAGAATAAGAACAAGTTTAGGTGCCCAAATCAGGCAATCGGTCAGATGGGCTTGGAGCCATCAGACCGAGGGGCAGGGCAAACAGCCACGGATTCGATCTGATGGAAACCCCATCTGATCGATCGTGCAGGCGCAGGATGCTGGATGAGGCTAAGAACAAGCTTGGATGCCCAAAAGCATCCATTTTTATCCTTTTAACTTAGTTCTTATCTCGAACTCACGTTAATTTATAAAATAAAACGTATTTATTTCCACCAACGAGTATTAACCTCAATGCCTAAACAAACCGGCCATATCCCACTTCTCGATCACCTCTTTGATTAGATTGCCAACCCGAGTGTTCACTTTTTCAAAATATTCTTTAGCCTGATCCTGATCAAAAGTAGGAAACCCCTGCCCCGGCTCATATAAACCAATAGATGAAGGAAAGGGATAAGCCGACCACGTGCTTCCGCTTGGATATGGAGTCGTCATTTCCTTTCCGGAGTACCACTCAGGGTGTATATGATCAGGGGTCACGGCCTGCATGTAGGCAGACTCATTATTTCCGGCATGACCTCCGTTTTCACCGAACACGGCAAAGGTATCTTCTGATGCTAAGCTCCACCAGTTGATGACCATAATCCTAACCTTAAGTTCATTTGATAACTCGGCGGCCAGGTCCTGAAGGACGGCTGTCTGCCCACCCCCATGCCCATTAAGTATGATGATATTCTTAAATTCATTTTTATGTAAGCCTTCCAGGATCTCGCCCACAAAGGCACGATACACTTCTTCGCTCATAGCAAAAGCGCCGGGGTAAGCTGCCAGTGTTCCTGTCATCCCATAATTCAGTGTTGGTGCAACCATTGCGTTCACCTCGCTTGCCAGCTCCCTCGCCATTGCCTCCGGAGCCAGGTTATCCGATCCATTCGGAATCACCCCATGAGGCTCTAAGGTTCCGGTAGGTAATAAAACTGTTTCAATCTTTTCAGGTACAAACTTCTCAAACTCCAGCCAGTTAATGAGATTCATTTCACGGGTGGTTGGTGATTCTTGTGCCCAGATATTCCCGGACAAAATTGGAATGATCAATAGCAGCAATACAGCGCTTTTCATACTGTGACCTGTTTTGGATTTTTTTTAATTTATTGGCGTAAATCTTACTGCCACCCCACCTCCGTTGGCAAGGTCTAATTCAAGAATTGTTTCAGAGGTTACCTTACGTGTAATTCTATCTAAAGGATAAGGATTAGCCTCCCAATCAGCCTCCTCCCCATCGGCCCAGATGTGTGCTTCGTAGGTTATACCCTGTTCAAGGAAATCAAGTTCGACATTTATCTGTTTGGCTTCTTCGTTGGTTATCCCACCCAGATACCAATCTTCGGAATCCCGGTCTTTTCTAACAACAACCACGTGATCTCCGATCTCAGCTTTGGGTACAACCGTAGTTTCCCAGTCTGTGGGTACCGCCTTCACCCATTCCAAAGCCGTCGGATTGTCTTCAAGATTTTTTGGAAGATCCGAGACCATTTGAAGAGGGCTATAAATAACCACATACAGCGCCAGCTCTTTAGCCAGTGTGTGCATCACACGATTATTATTTGGGTTTTCAGGCTTATCGGTCAATAGTAGATTGAATACGCCCGGGGTATAATCGAAAGGACTCACAAGCCCGCGTGTAAAGGGAACAATAGTTGTATAATTAGGAGGATTGCCCCCATCCACAGACCATGCATTATATTCCTGTCCACGGGCTCCTTCCCGGGTCAGCATATTTGGCCAGGTTCGGCGAATGCCTGTATCCTTGATCGGCTCATGCACATTCAGCATGATCTTATGCTCCGCTGCTTTCTTCACGATATCCCGGTAGTGACGTACCATGAACTGACCGTGGTGCCATTCACCGCCTTCCACGAAATCACCCACATAACCGGTTTTCACAGCCTCCACACCCACCTCGTCATAAAGGTCAAAGGCATCGTCCACCTGAGCCTCGTAATTAGATATTCCGGTTGATGTTTCATGGTGACCGATCAGCTTCACACCCAACGAATCCCCATAACGGGCCACTTCCCGGATATCAAAATCAGGATAAGATTCGGTAAAGCTGAAAATATCCGAATTGGAAGCCCAATCACCATCCCATCCGGTATTCCAGCCTTCCACCAGCACTCCATAGAATCCATGTTTGGCCGTAAAATCCATGAGTTCCTTGGTGTATTCGGTAGTGGCTCCGTGATTCGGCCCTGATCCCCACGTCTTCGTATTCAGGTGCATATCCCACCATATCCCGGTGTATTTACCGGTCGTGATCCACGAGGTATCTTCAATCTTGCTTGGTTCATTTAGGTTTAGCACCAGATAATTGGTCATAAGGTCTCCGGCCGTTTCACCAAGAGCAATGGTTCTCCAGGGAGATTTATGTGGAGCCGAACCGCGAACTTTATCCCCGTTTTTCCAGGGGACCAGGTCGGCTTCCAGCAAATTATTCCCATTATTGGCGATGGTCATACTGGCAAAATCAGTCAATGCCGCTTCGTGAATGGAGAGATGAAGCCCGTCATCCCTTTTCATGGTAAATGGGGTATGAACCGTATCGATCTCAGACACCCGGGTTTCGTTGAACAAATGCTCATACCGATTCAACTGATAGGCACCGATCCACCAGCTTATAGGGTCGTCCGCCAGATTGAATTCGGTCACTTCATCCGTGATCACAAAATCCTGCAGCCCTTCCTGATCCGGCCATTCGTAGCGGAACCCGATCCCGTCATCAAACAAACGGAAGGTGAGGTTCATTTTTTCACCACTTCCATTCTTTGTGAAATAAAGTTTTACTTCCTTGTGATGATCCCTGATCTGTTTTTGCTCTCCCCAGGGCTGAGTCCACGTATCATCATATTCTGAGGTTTCATAAGCATCCAGGTTCAATCCTTTTGACATATCAACCTGACTGAAGACTACACCCAGGTCAGAAGGTGTTATGATCTCTTTTCCATTGTATGACATAGAATAAGCCGGTACTCCGGATACCATTGTAAAAGTCATCGTTAGTGATTCACCGGGTGAACTAAACGTCTGTTCAAAATCCATACTTTTTACGTTTTGTTTTGGCGATGAACATGAAATCATTAGCAAAGCTGTGAATAAGAAAATAAACGAGTGGAGTTTCATGACTTAGAAGTTGTGTTTCAGGATATTTTCTACATTTGTGAAATCACAAAGATGTAGAAACGAAAGTAAAAGGTTTTTTTGTTGAAATACAGGCAAGATCATACCGTTACATAAATCACTTGCAAAACACAGCCTTGAAATATGAATCGATTACTATTAATAACAGGACTTATAATCAGTCTGAGTACTAACCTCTTATTTGCTCAAAACATGGATAAAGAATTAGAACAAGCAACCTTTGGCGCCGGATGTTTCTGGTGTGTAGAAGCCGTATATGAAATTGTAGAAGGCGTAGAACGTGTGGAATCGGGATATTCCGGCGGACATGTAGAAAACCCCTCCTATAAAGAAGTGACCTCCGGGAAAACGGGTCATGCCGAAGTAGCTCGTCTTCATTTTGACCCGGAAGTGATCTCGTACGAAGAACTGCTGGAAGTACTATGGCATACACACAATCCGACGACATTAAACCGGCAGGGAAATGATGTAGGCCCACAATATCGGTCTGTGATCTTCTATCACAATGAAGAACAGAAAGAGATCGCGGAACGCTCGCTGGAAAGAACCGATGAGTCTGACCTCTGGGAAGACCCCATTGTGACTAAGATTGAGCCGCTTGAAAATTATTATGTAGCCGAAAATTATCACCAGAACTACTTTGAGAATAACCCCAATGCCGGATATTGCTCAATAGTAATAGCTCCCAAGATCGCTAAGTTCAAAAAGGAATTTAGCCACCTGCTGAAGGAGAAAGTAAATTAACGTGAGTTCGAGCGTAGATTGATAAGGTAAATAACGTGAATTCGATTTAAAGACTATCTGTTGAATACGTTGAACGGTCATTTCGCGGCGAATGCCCGAAATCTTATGGCTGGTCAGATAACGAATACGAAATTCATGGCAGCCATTAGCTTCCCGTCTCCACGGGAATGACCAAAAGAATCCATTTTTATCCTTTTAACTTAGTTCTTATCTCGAACGGACGTTACTTAATAAGCACCATTGTTTTTTGTTCAATGAATTCCCTGCCATCGTTGCCGGCTGCTATTAGCTGATAAAAGTAGGTCCCGCTTGCCAGGGCCCCGGCGTTCCATGTAACATTTTGCACCCCAGCTTGCTGGTATTTTTTACCGAAATCGGCCACCAGCTGTCCTTGCAAATTATATATTTTTATTTCTACCGTCATGGCTTCAGGCAGGCTGTAGCTGATGGTGGTAGTAGGGTTAAATGGATTTGGGTAATTGCCGTGAAGTTTAAAAGCCTCGGGCACTTCATTTTGCCTGCCCGCTTGCGGAAGTTTTACGCGGGCCGTCCATCCCATGTTCCAGCCCTCTCCAACCTGGAGAATAAAGCCTACAATTTCCTCTTTCAACGCATCTCCTGAAAGTTTGAATGTCTGTTTTCTTTCTTCTCCGGGCGATAAATTTTCGAAGCTCAACTGCGGAGTCACACTTTTCCACCCATCAGGCAGTTGATCAATATGTATTTTTATGTTCTCTAATGACTTACCGGACGTATTCTCCAGATGAACCACAACTTCACTGCCCTTGCCTGCCGTTGTACGTACACGCACAAGCTGCCCGGCCGTCAGTGTTCGTTGCTTTTGTTCTGTGTCTATCTGTTTCCTCATATATGCTAACTGATCAAACGAGTGCTCTGATGATTGTTTTTTAGCCTTTCCCCTTGCTGACTGAAACTGCAGCCAGAACCGGGCGGCCGTTGCAGAGTCGATTGCCTGAATGTCCATGCTGTCAATGGCTGAAGAAGCAGGCTGGTGAATATGCAATATCATGCCCGCCGGCTCCTGCTCTACCCTGGCTTGGTTATCTCCGGATTGTGCAAAAGCGGCCGTTGCCGTACAAACAAGAAACAATGTCAGTAAACACAGTTTTGGGTTTCGGTATTTCATGATAACCTCGCTTAATTGGTAAAAATAAATAGTTATAACCGTTCTAAAAGATACTGCCCGTTAAACCAGAGCAGCGCCCAGGCCTCCGAAGACAGCTGCTTGTCTTTTTGCGCCTCCACTTCGTTCAGAAAAGCCTGCAGGCTGCCGCGGGCGGGGTTGGTGTTGCCGCGCTCCAGCTGCCGCTGCACATTCTCCAGCTTGGCCTCCAGGCTGCGGCAGATCCCGGGATTTTCAATCCAGGTGGTATCGCAGGAAAAGGACAGGTAACTTTGGAGGGTGTCGGTCAGGGCGGTGTTGCTGATGTTATCGGGGAGTGCCCGAGGACCGATGGTTTTGAGTTGAACACCACGGCGATTTGCCACTTTGGTCGTTATGCTATCCCGTAAAATTTCTACTTCAACTGGAGGAGGTACTACAAACGAAAAGTTAATCACTTTCGGCCTCCCTTTAAAATAGCTATCTATGATAGTCGGCAAGTGATTGCTCATCAAACTAAAACGTAAAGCATCCCCTATTGAGAGGTCCGATTCAAATTGAATGGGTTCTCCTTCTTCTCTATTTGGTCTTTGTAATATTTTATGAACAACTCTGATATATGGTAGTTCTCTGGACTCTCTATAGTACCAGGGGGAGGGAAGATTCATATTCTGGAACTGATTTTTAATTTCCAGTTCAAAGGACATCATATCCTGCTTACTATCTGAACCATTTTGTAAAACATAGCTATAATTATAGCCTCCGTTCTCAGAAGCTACTAAGAGGCTTAGCTTCGGATTTACTTTGGTTGGAGGGGCATACACGGATTCATAGACCTTATCTGTTTCCCGGTCTTTAACGTATCCAAAATAATAGTTACCCGATGACTCATCATACCGGACATATGGTTCAAAAGTGGTGTCCTCTTCTATCGGCTGAAACCTAATTTCCTGGCTAAGCGCTTTCGAAAAAAGCAATGATGAAAATAGAAATGTAATGAAAATGAAAAATTTTATTTTTTGCATGGTATTCCTAAAGATTTAAAAAATTTCGAAGTCAATATGAAAGTGTCTTGAATCAATTCTATTGCCAGTTTTTTTGCTTATAAAAATGCTACCATGTTCATCCACAGTTGCATTTGGATCTATATCCAAAATCATGTCTCGAATCTCTTCAATATTTTCTAATAGTATGCCATCTTCACGCGGTGGGCTGGTTCTCACATCTACATTTTGACCAATTCTGTGAAGCTTATGAGAAGGTGCCCAATTTCCATCAATATCGAAAAGTCCTCCATTAGGTAAACTTATGTCGTTATATCTTACTTTAGGAAAATTAGGAAAGTTCTCGGAATAAATTGCTGCAAAAGAAACCAAAATTGCTCCCACCGATTCATTTACCTGGTGATTATCATCCTCTGAGGTGAACAAGGGAGGGCCATGATGAGCAACAGTCCCGCCTATTTTTTCATAGATGGGGCTATTTGGCAGTGGGACTAATCCCGGCACCCGCACGTTTACCTGCTTTGCATCCGACTGCCCGGCAGCCGTCTGCAGGGTGGCCACCAAATTGATCTGTCCGCCGAACTTAGGGGTGGCGTAGCTGAGGTATATTTTTCCGGCTTCATCGGTCTGGGCCGTTACGATGCCCCGCCCTTCTTTAGGCGCCAAAGGCACGGGTAAAAATACAGACAGCACGCCCATTTTGCTTTTGGGCGGAGCATTGGTATGGCTGTGGCCGCCCGAACCGGTTACCCAAATCGCTTCGATCTGTACCGACTGGTTAGGAGCCGGCTCTCCGGTAGATTTGGTCACAGTGACCACGATGTCTTCGATAATATTATCCACCTGCGAGAGGTTAAAGCGGGCCTGCACGTCGCCGCGCTCCAGGGTGGGCCAGGCGGTATCGGGCCCCAGAAGATTAAGGGCGATGTCGAGCTCCTCCTCGTTATTTGTCACCTGCACAAAGGCCAGCCCGTTAATGCTGGTATCGTAGGGGCTGTAGGCGAGTATATTCGGAGTGGCCAGCTCTATAAATGACGGAAATAGGCTGTCGGGATACGCCTCGTAGAACACCGGGGTGCCCGTAATTGCCCCATACGGGCCGTTAAACCCCGATACATACCGAAAGCCAGCCTCCGGTAGGCTGAAGCCTCCTGCAAGCTGCCCGATCAGCCCCGTTTGCACCCGCAGCTGCGTAACATCGGGGATAATGACCGGCTCGCCCGGCGCTTCTACCGCCTGAAAGGTAAGCTGCGAAGCCTACCCCGGCACAATCTCCGGCGGGCTCACGGCAATGTCAATCCCCCGCCAGGGAGGCGTATGGGTGTAGAAGTACTCCATGGTGCCAAATATCTTCGTTATGGTTCCCTCCGCAGATACTTCAAAAAATGTAAGTGACCCCCCGCCGCCCCAGAAACCCGGGGCATAGCCTGTGAGCCCGGTGTGCAGAAAGATGGTGGCCTGCCGAAGGCCAAAACTTGCAAATAAATTTACCTTGTCTCCACGGGATGTTAACACGTTAACCAGGGTATCATCCTGAACGGGAGCCAGCCCGCCAAGACTTGCTGCCTGTCCGCCATTGACACTAAGTTCGATCACCGGGTTAATCGGTTCCCCGCTGTAGGAATAGACGAATACAAACCGGCCCCGCTCGGGCAGCCCGTCCTCCCCGGCCATCGCAGCCTGCGCCTGTTGCTTCAGGCTCAGCGATTTTATCTGCCCGTTTGCCGGCCCGCTCCCTCCGGCTATCATCCCCAGCAGCAAAAGCACCAGGATCATCCACCTGCGCATGCCATATTGTATCATCGTACGTTGGGTTTATGAATGGAAAATACAGTGTGCACTTACAAGAGACCGGATAAGCCAGGATGTTACATGTTTACTGAAAAATTTATAAAAGCAATAGGCGGGATAATTGAAAAAGCTATGAATGGATATCACAGAACTTTTTTTAATTTCAGCAGTCCTGTGTACATTTGTACATTCAATTTTACTATTTCATTGTGTATAACACCCTATGAAGAAACTATTTACTAATCTTGTATTTGTACTCATACTAACGGGCAATGTGGCTTGTGCTCAGGAAGCCGACACCACTATGACCTTCGAAGAATATCAGCCGGAATCAACTCTGGTAGTTCCGGGAGAGGAAATAACCTCTGCCAAATTTCCATTTGTAGATGTGCACAGTCATTTGTGGAGAATGGCTTCAATGAATCTTAAGGAAACCACAGCCGAGATGGACAGCCTCAATATGAAGGTTTTGGTGAACCTAAGCGGTCGTGCGGGAGAAACCCTGAAAGCCATGGCAGATGCCGCCCGTGAACAAGCCCCCGGCCGATTTGTGGTATTCGCCAATATTGATTTTGATGGAATTGATGAACCCTGGTGGACCGAAAGAGCTGTTGCTCAGCTTCAGGAAGATTATAACAACGGCGCCCGCGGAGTGAAGATATTCAAGAATCTGGGGCTTACTGTTCTCGACTCCGAAGGAAACCGTGTGCAAACAGATGATCCACGGATTGATCCTGTTTGGGCCAAAGCCGGAGAACTGGGAATACCCGTTCTCATTCACACCGGAGAACCTGCTGAATTTTGGGAACCAATTGATAATACCAACGAGCGTTGGCTCGAAATGAAGAACTTTCCTGATCGCCACCGCGGTGACTCAACTCGCTACCCAAGCTGGGAAGTAGTGATGCAGGAACAGTGGAACGTATTCCGAAAGCATCCTGAAACCACTTTCATCAACGCACATTTTGGCTGGATGGCCAATGACCTTGCCCGGCTTGGTGAACATTTGGATGAATTCCCTAATGTGTACACGGAAACGGCTGCCATTATTGCTGAACTTGGGCGGCAGCCGAGATTTGCCAAGGAATTCTTTATCAAGTATCAGGACCGACTTTTATTTGGGAAAGACACTTACCGGCCCGTAGAATTTCACACTTATTTCAGGGTATTGGAAAGTGACGATGAGTATTTTGACTATTTCCGCCGCCGCCATGCTTTTTGGCAAATGTATGGATTGGATCTGCCCGATGAAGTGTTAAAAAAAGTGTATTATAAGAATGCCCTAAAAATAATACCGGGCATTGATGAATCTTTGTTTGAATCTAATTGATAACCTTTAAATTACGGTACAATGAAAAAACTGATAAAATTTCTTTTTTTACCAATTTTGGCCTTCTTTTTTATAGCCGCGTCAACCTTTGCTCAAGAACGAGGAAACGATAATAACAGAGCCAGCCCTAATGCTGCCGTCAGTCAAACTATAGGCACAACTGAAGTGACGGTAACCTATGGTCGTCCGGCTCTTAGAGAACGTGGTTACTTTGGTGAGGGCACTCCTTTGGCTCCCATTGGAAGTGTTTGGAGAACCGGTGCCAATGAATCTACGGCCATCACATTTTCTGATGATGTCATATTCGGAGGTAAAAAAGTAGAAGCAGGCACCTATTCCCTGTATACCATTCCGGGAATGGAAGAATGGACGATCATCCTTAATGAAAAGCTTTCCTGGGGAACGCAATATGATGAAGCAGAGGATGTCATACGGGTAACTGCAAAACCTGCTGAAGGTTCTGATCTTGAGTGGTTCGAGATCTATTTCAATGAGCTATCTGACACTAAAGCTCATTTAAACCTACACTGGGGTACTACCCGGGTACCGGTTCCTATTGAAACCATGTAGTCATTCTACTGCGTAAAATTAAAAAACCCTGTACATGTTTAATGTGCAGGGTTTTTTATTGGATAAAACTTCCATAAATAAAAAATGGGCAAGCGACCTATATCACGCCGCTACGACCAAATTACCGCTGCTGCATTCCTGCCCTGACGGAGTTCAAAGGGAGCTGGCTGTATAGGACTTGCCCAAGGCTTTAAAGATAAGGGTTATTTCCCTCCACTATCAAGAATTATTTGCAGGATATTAGAGATCTAAATTTCACAAGTAATAGGAATAAAAGCCTGCTTTTTTATTCAGACTCCTGTTCACTGTCGTATTATTTATGCTTATATTTAACGCTTTAATTACTTCTCAATATGGCTGAATTTTCCACACTAACGCTCCCACTAATAATTTTCTTATCGCGAATTGCTGATGTATCACTCGGTACCATTCGCATTACAATGGTTTCACGAGGATATAAGTTGCGGTCAGCGCTGCTTGGCTTCTTTGAAGTACTTATTTGGGTCATCATTGTAGCTCAAATACTTAATAATCTGGATAACTGGGTAAATTACATCGCCTACGCTGCCGGGTTTTCAGCTGGCACTTTTATGGGGCTTTATATTGAAGACAAGATGAAAGTCGGAACCGTTTTAGTTCGGATCATCACGCTGCACAAATCAGAGGAGCTGATCGAAGCACTCAAGGAGGCCGGAGTGGCATTAACCAGTATTGACGGGAAAGGCGGCTTCAGTGACGTGAAGGTGATATTCAGCATCATTAAACGAAAAAAGATAAATAATGTCTATAATATCGTTAATGAGATAGACCCGGAAGCTTTCTTTTCTTCAGAAGATGTGAAGTATGCGAACAAGCATCACGATTATGAACTGCCGACTGACAATCGAGGCCCCATCGATCGCCTGCTTCGGATCCGCAAGGGCATTTAACTAACTATGATGACTATTCACCCTGAATGGTAACAACCAGCTTCCTGCCACCGCCACGATTTCTGTGTTCGCACAGATAAATCCCCTGCCACTTGCCCATATTAAAACGACCACCAGTTATCGGAACGGTTACCGAGGATCCCATCAAAGAGCTTTTTATGTGTGAAGTCATGTCATCGGTTCCTTCCAGGGTGTGTTCATATAGTGATGTATCTTCCGGAACAGCCCGGTTGAAGTGTGATTCAAAATCCCGGCGAACCGATGGGTCAGCATTTTCGTTAATGGTCAATCCGGCACTGGTATGTTGAATGAAGATATGCGCCAGTCCGGTTTGGATGTCTTTGATCTCAGGTATTTCCCGAAGGATCTCGTTGGTAATAATGTGATAACCTCTTGACTTGGGTGGAAGCTTGATCTCTTTTTGTATCCACATGTTTTCGTTATTCGCTTTTAGTTGGTTCGTCAATCGTAAAATCTATTGTCGGTCAACAATCAACCATTTTCCGCCATTTCCTCTTCAAATGGAGCAATCACTTCATCCACCTCTTTGGTTCCCTCAAAGTATTCCAGAACCTGAAGCAGTACTTCATCAACTAAAATATCAGGGCAGGAAGCACCGGAGGTTAATGCTATTTTCAGGGGTTTATAATCAGATAAAAGCCAGTTTTCTGTTTCCTTCATCGCTTTATCCCATTGGTTAAAATGCAGGATCTTACCCTTTGAAAGCTCACCATTATCCCGCACGTGATAGGTTGGAAATTTGTGTTCAAGGATCTCAACCAAATGCATGGTGTTCGACGAATTGTAACCGCCTACCACAAGAGCCAGATCTGCATCGGTTTCAGCCAGGGCCAGGGTTGCCGACTGATTCTCATTGGTGGCATAACAAAGCGTGTCTGAGGTCTCTGCAAAGTGGTCAAGGATATCCGCCTCCCCATATCGCTTAATGGCTGCCTCACGGAGAATCTCCATCACTTGTTGTGTTTCAGTAGCCAGCATGGTGGTTTGATTGATAACCCCAAAGCGTACCATATCTTCCAGCGGATTGAAACCCGGAGTAGCTTTGTGTCCAAAATATTTCTCGAAATCTGAAAGTGGTCTGTCTTCGGTAAGGATATCAGCCAAGATCCGTGCTTCTTCGGGATTTAGAACTACCACTACTTCGGAATGATCCGCACTGTGAGAAAAGGTTGCCCGTGTTTCTTCGTGCTGATGTTTCCCATGAACAACCAAGCTGTAATCTTTCTTACCAAGCTGCTTCCCGCGCTTCCAAACCTTCTCCACAAAAGGACAGGTAGTATTGTATTGATAAGGGTCGATGCCTACTTCTTTCAGTCGTTCCTGAATTTCCAACGTGGTTCCAAATGCCGGTACGATCACGATATCATCAGAGTTCAGTGAAAAAATGGGAATGCGTTCCGTGCCATCCGTATCAAATAAAAACTTTACTCCTTTTTTCTGAAGATCTTCATTTACGGTGGGATTGTGGATCATCTCACTCAAGAGGTAAATATTCTTATCCTGATTTTCTGTCACTGTTCGGTACGCAATGTCGATCGCATTTTCTACGCCATAGCAAAATCCAAAAAAGCGGGGAATGTAGAATTGTACCGGACCGAAATCCAGCAGCGTGGGTTCCAGATCTTTTTTCATCGGGTCGATGATCTTTGTCGCTTCTTTCACCTTACGGATGATCGGTGACTGATATATCTCCGGTATGTCAAACTTCTTTCTTGCCACTTATTAATTTAGTAATTCTGTTTATTATTCGATTACTTTTCTTAGCCTTTAGTGATGCCGTTTTATATAAAATCAAATTTTTTGAACAAGTAAAAAGCTTTTCCGGTCGCAAATAGCTAACAACATTTAATGAACCTTCATTGAAGTCATTCAAATTTATTTGAATTGCAAATTCATCACGATAACTTTTACTTGTAATCTGCGCCAATAACACATCTTCTCCAAAATCTCTGACAACAAACGCCGGTCTTCTTTTGGAATTAGAAAGATCCGAAAATGGAAAAGGGACAACGACTATGTCCTTTTATAAATTTCTCCATGCCTCGTCTTCTTCTGAGCGAAGCCAATCTTTCTTCAACGCAGGTTCACTTACCAACGACATGTTCATCTGTTCATTTTCTTTCTCAATCAAAAATTGAACAAAATCGATTACTTCCTGCACCTTATGGTCAGGAATTTTCTCAATTTCTCTCTTAAGTTTTTCTTTATTGTTCATTTGTTCAGTTTTAGTCAATGAATATAATATCCAACAAAATACGAATATTATTCAAAGCTTTTAGCAGATCAGAATTAACCTTTGATCAATCTCTCCACTTTTTCTCGTTCTTTCGGTACATCCGTCAGGTTTTCATAGCCCTCTTCAGTTACCACAATATTATCCTCGATACGAATTCCACCGAACTCAAACATCTTGGTGATCTTCTTCGCATTCAGGAATTTTGATTGAATATCGTCTTCAAGTGCCGGAATTAACAGTGCCGGAATAAAATACGCTCCAGGTTCTATAGTCACCACCATTCCAGGCTGCAAATTGCGGCGAGCTCTCAAAAACTTAATTCCAGGACGGTCAATACGTTCCACTCCTTTCGGATAACCGCCAACGTCATGAGTATCCAGTCCGAGGAAGTGCCCTAAGCCATGAGGAAAGAATAATGCAAAAATGTCGTTTTCCATCATATCATCAACTGAGCCTTTAACAACACCTGCATCTTTCAATCCTTCCATGATGGTTTGGGCTGCATGAAGATGTAAATCTTCCATTTTCGCTCCGGTTTCTACTTTTTCAATGGAACTGTTAAGGGCATTCAACACCGCATCATATACGCCCGCCTGCAGATCAGTAAATTTCCCATTGGCAGGATAAGTACGTGTGATATCCGAAGCATAACCTTGATATTCATGTCCGGCATCCAGTAAAAACAGATCTCCATCTTTTATCTGACTGGTATTTTCCACATAATGAAGAATAGCAGCGTTTTTTCCACCGGCAAAAATTCCGTTATAGGCATCCTGTTGCAAGCCGTGTTCATACTGAATCTTGGTAAATAAAGCCTTCAGCTCATATTCATACATCCCCGGCTTGATCGCTTTCATCACTTCGGTATGGGCAAGATTATTCACCTTTGCCGATTTGCGCATGTATTCAAGTTCTTCATCCGTCTTAATAACACGGCAGTAAGTAAGTGCATCTTGCAGGGTTTCGATATCCGCTTCAAAGCTGCGATCCAGGTCTTCTATCAGCTCGGCATCCAGATCATTCAGGCAATACACCTTGTCCGGCTTGAGCTCATTCATCACCGTAAGAATCTCATTGGTATAATGCAGATGATCCGGATTGTACTGTTCCTGCCATGCATCCTGCGATTTCACATAGCCGTGCCACACAGCAAATTGCGCATCTCTTTTGGGAACGAACAAATGATATTCCTCCGTCTTCAAATCCAGGATCAATGCACATTCAGGCTCATTCACACCTGTCAAATACCAGAAATTGGACTCCTGCCGGAAGGGATATTCGTAATCCGTTTCATTGCGGTATAAAATTTCTGAACCCTGAATAAAAACGGCACCTTGTTGTCCGTCATCAAATAGTGAGAATAACTTTTCGCGGTGTTTTTGATGCATCATTGTTCTTTAAATAAAATGGTTTGAAATGATTTTTACGACCTCAAGGATACATAAATACCCAATGAATATCGACCAACCGGTTTAGGAATGTTTAAGCAAAAGACGTTGAAATTCCGGTATCATATCCGCGATATTTTTATTGATATCGAAGCCAGTTTCATTGGTTAGGTCAATTTCTGATCTCCCTTTTAATGAATGAATTTCGGTATTCATATCTTCCTGTTCTGCTATCAAGTTCAGGGAAGCTGTAAAGAAAGCAGTATTGGCTCCGCCCTTGTTTAACACAACGTTCAATCTTGTTCCTCCATAGGGATTGGCTGCTATACTGACTCCAATTTTCACATTCTCTTTTATCCCATAGATGCGATAGTAATGTCCTAACGCAAACTCTTCCGGGAATCCATCAAAACTCAGAAACCTGACAGGCTGATGCGGATCACTAAAAAGGAAAGCACAGGACGTTTTCGCAAACGTTCCTCCAACAGGCTTTAAATGATGCCCAATAAAGGCTCTCTCTTCCCAATAAGTTAATGATCTGATAATTTCATTCTTTGGGCTGAAGGGTTTGGGTATCTCTTTTTGCGGAATGATCTGTTTACCTTCAATTTTAAACCAAAAATCTAAAATTCCATTGCTTACCAATACGAAAGGCGCTCCTACTTTTTGGTTGTATCGGGCCACTTGAATAGCAGCTTTTTCATCGATCTTAATATCCGGCGCCTTACATTCCACCAAAAGCAGCGGCTTAAAATTTTTGTCGTAACAAATGATATCGGTTCGGGATCTGGACTTATCTCCGGCCAGGTTAACCGGACTTTCAAAGGAAACTCGCGAACCCGGGATTCCTGCCTCTTTGGTAAGAAAGTCAATGAGTTTCAGGCGCACCCTTTCCTCAGGCAGGTTGACAAATGTCTTTTTCAGAATAGGATTCCGGAGACGTTTTTCTCCGTCCCGAAATCGAAATTGGGGAAAGTGTGAAAGTGCTTTACTGAGCAAACGACGAATGATATTAAATGTTCAAGTTTAATTTAACACTTAACATCATTCAAATTAGAAAAAGCTATTTATGCTTTAGCTACTTCTTTTCCGTCTTTATCTCCATGCAAACTGCGCTTGATGAAGAATTGCTGAATAATGGAAAGTACGTTGAATATGAGGTAGTACAAACTCAGTCCGGCAGCAAAGTTGTTAAAGATGAACAACAGCATGATCGGGAAAATGTACTGTAGTACTTTCATTTGTCCGGCCATAGGGCTGCTTCCGCCTCCACCACTCATTCCACCTGTAAGCTTACTTTGAACCATCATAGCCGCCGTCATCAATAATACAAATCCGGCGATCTGATCACCTAAAAATGGAATTTCAAATGGCAGGTTCAGTATATAATCCGGTGCAGATAAATCACCCGCCCACAAAAATTCTTCCTGGCGGATCTGAATTGAATTCTGGAAATAGCGCCAAAGTGTAATCAGGATTGGAAACTGGAGTAAGTTCGGCAAACATCCACCCAGCGGATTCACCTTATTCTTACGGTATAGATCCATGGTTGCTTTTTGCTGCTTCTGCGGGTTGTCTTTGTACTTCTCCTGTATCTCCTTCATTTGGGGCTGAAGTTCGCCCATTGCCGCCATACTTTTGTAACTCTTATAAGTAAGCGGAGACAATACCAATTTCACCAAAGAGGCGAACACAATGATAATGATCCCATAGTTAGCGGTAAATCGGGACATAAATTCAAAGAACGGGATCACCATCCAGCGCACAAAAGGATCCGAGAACCAGCGTAACCAGCTCCAACCCAAATCAACCATATCATAGGCATGATCGTCGACCTTGGTAACTTCGCGATATTTTAACGGTCCCAGATAGAGCCGAAAAGAGGCCTCACCCTGATCATCAAGATTGGTTCTGATGGAAGATGTATATCTGTGATCGGTATTCTGATTATCAATAGCTCCCGTAACCTCTCCTGTAAGCAATGCCGCATCTGTTTGGGATAATGGCTTGATCAACTGAGTAAAAAATTTCGTTTTCGTAGCAACCCAATCAATATTACCGTTGATCGTAGTTTCGTTACGTCCGGGTTCAGTCAGCTTGAATTTTTCAAGTTCACCGCCGGCATATACATACGCAGCCGTTTCAAGCGCATCCTGTGTAGGATCTTTTTCGGTGAAATTTAGAGGGGCGGTCCAGCCAAAATCGATATCACCGCCAACCACATAATCCTGAAGTCCTGCAAATTGAACATCAGCATCAATTTCGTAGTTATTACCATTCAGTAAATACGTGATAATAAGTTCCCGGCCATCTTCAAGCTCCAACTCATAACGAACTTCACGTTGCTCACCTGAAGAAATATTAATGGAGTTCCCCTGTGTAACCTGGCGGAACAAAATATTTTGAGTTTCAACATTGTAATTTTCGGTAGATAAGAAACCGATGTTATAAGCCGATCGCGTGGTATCATCAATAAGCTGAACCGGGCGGCCATCCCAGGTATCATATTCATTCAATAAAAAAGAACTCGGCCCTGCACCTCGATTGGTGAACGTGACAGTATAAAGAGGGGTAGCTACCTCAATTTTCTTTTGCTCAGAAACCGGGCTGTTTGCAAACAACCCTCTTACTTCAGGTACCTCATCCACATCTTCACTTATAACTGGGTCCCTTCTTTCCTGTTCTTCAGCCTCAGCTTCATCAAGTTGGTTTAAAGAATCCCGCTGATTTTGTTCTATCTGAGCAAGGCTGTCCTGGAGAGCTTGTTCCTGTCGTTGTTGTGCCAATTCTTCTTCGGAAGGCATGGTAAAATAAAACCATCCCAGCATCAGCAAAAATATTAAAACAAATCCGGTGGCTGTATTCTTATCCAAAAGTAGTGCGTTTTAAGAGGGTGAATTTTTTGACAACAATCGATTACTCAGTTCTTTCAACAATGAAATGACTTCCTGCTGAACCGTTTCGAAGGTGAGGTCTGCACGCTTTGCCATAAAAGCATAGTGTAATCCTATTTCAGCTGCTATGGGTGATTCGGTGATGATGTGTTGATTAAGCCGGTAAGCTTCACGCAACAATCGCTTGGTTCTGATGCGCTGCACCGCTCTCCCAATCTTTTTAGGGGCTATAAAGCCGACAAGGGCCTTCTTATCAGCATTGGGATAGGTGGCATAACGAAGGTTCACGTTGTGTGATCTGAGCATTGAGGAACCTGAAAACAGTTCCTCAAAATTTCGCCGGCCACGTAAAATATGTGACTTTGATAACGTAAATCTACGCTCAGGAGAATCCGTAAGGTTACTTAGCTCCTTTTCTCTCATCACTAACGGTTAGCTTATGACGGCCTTTCTTGCGACGACTCGCAATAGTTCTACGTCCGTTTTTGCTAGACATGCGTTCGCGAAAACCGTGTTTGTTCTTGCGCTTCTTATTACTTGGTTGATACGTGCGTTTCATGAATCGGGATATTTTATGCGTTCAATTTCTCATCCGAAAAAGGCTTTAAATATAAAGAGAATCTCCGAAAAAACAGAACTATTATTTACACTAAAATTAATAGCGTCCTAAACGTTTTTAAAATTGAAAAAACCTGTGTTTTCGAAGAAAAAGCCGGATTCGTTGACATGTTTAAAATCAATCCCCCTTTTTTTTCTCGCAGAGGCTCGCCGATGGACACGCTGAGTTTCACTTCGTGGGAATCGCTGCGCCCGGAGCGCAGATGATCTTTTATCAATACGCATCGCTATTCAGCGCAACTCTGCGATATCCTTTGCGGAACTCTGCGAGAATCCTTTTGAAGGATCGTTTTACCAAAATATATTTCAACGTTTAGGACGCTATTGACACTAAATTATTCATTCATGTAAAAATGCACATAATGCAATGTTCAGTCGAAATCTTTCCATCACTAATAGCGTTCTAAAGTGCAAATCAAGTATCTAATTTTTTAATGCACACAACTGCACTTTATGAATATATATTTATTTAAAACAGCTTTTTTCTTTCTATTTGTCTTCAGTTCTTTGTTCACACTATCATTGCAAGCTCAAAGTACAAATGCTGTTGATTCGCTCCTTCAATTGGCCAACCAACAGTTTGATAATGGAAATGAAAAACAAGCCCTCCGGAATTACAAAGAAGTATTGGAAACTGATTCTCTTAATTTTAAATCCCTATGGCGCACCAGCTTGCTATATTCCCGCATCGGTTTTCGCATTGAGGACAATGAAGAGAAAAAAGACTATTACCAGCAGGCTATGAAATATGCTGAAAAAACTATTAATAAATATCCGGATAAAGGCTTTTCTCATTTTGTTTATGCCGTAGCTAATGGCAGAATCTCTGATATTTCTGATACCAAAGAGCGGATAAGAAGGTCTCACATAATTAAAAAGCATACTGATAAAGCAATCGAATTGCTACCTGAATACGCACCTGCCTGGCTGCTGCTGGGGGTTTGGCACAGTGAGGTTGCCAATATTACAACAGCGCAAAGATTGGCGGCCAGATTTATTTCTGAAGGAATACCCGTGGGTGCAAGTAATGAAAAAGCTGAAGAATATATCAAAAAAGCCATTGAATTAGATCCTGAAGAAAAGATACGTTACCAACTCGATCTTGGACGACACTATAAGCGAATAGGAGAGGATGAAAAAGCAGCCCAGATCTTGAAAAAAGTTCTTGAAATAGAACCTAAAAACGAAATAGATAAGTGGAATCTGAATCGTGCCCGTGAAATCTTAGAAGAACTTCAGTAATAAGAAAGGTGGACCATACGTCCACCTTTTCCATGATAAATTTTTTCTAAATTTATTCAGGTTTCCAGCCTTTCATTCCATCTCTGATCACTTCGGCCAGTCTTGAAACGGGAACTCGGTCCTGACTCATATCATCCCGGTAGCGAATGGTCACCGTATCTTCTCCTTCCGACTCTACTCCATCAAAATCCACAGTTACGCAAAATGGCGTTCCGGCTTCATCCTGCCGGCGATATCGTTTTCCGATGGAACCGGAATCATCATAAAGAACGGAGAATTCTTCCCGAAGATCTTCTTCAATTTTATGCGCCAGATCCTGCAGTTTATCTTTTTTGATGAGTGGAAAAATTCCAACCTGGGTCGGAGCCAATTTCGGGTTCATTTTCAAAACAGTACGCGTGTCGCCGTCCACTTCTTCTTCACGGTACGCATCACATAATACCATCAGAGTAAGGCGATCGAGCCCAACAGAAGTTTCAATCACATACGGAACAAAACGCTCCTGATTTTTTTGGTCAAAGTAATCCAGTTTTTTGCCGGAGAATTCAGCGTGCTGTGCCAGGTCAAAATCAGTACGATTATGAATCCCTTCCACTTCCTGCCAGCCGATCGGATATTTGTACTGAATATCGGCCGCGGCCCGGGCATAGTGTGCAAGCTTGTCTTCAGGGTGGGGAGCCGTTCTCAAATTCTCATCCCGAATTCCCATCAGTTTGTGCCAGTCAAGGCGTTTTTCCAGCCATTTTTCATATTCGGCCTTATCGGTTCCCGGCTTCACAAAATACTGCATTTCCATCTGTTCAAATTCCCGCATTCGGAATACAAACTGCCGGGCTACCACTTCATTCCGGAATGCTTTCCCGGTTTGGGCGATCCCAAATGGAATCTGAACACGGGCGGTATCAAGTACATTCTTGTAGTTCACGAAAATTCCCTGGGCCGTTTCCGGACGAAGATAAACGCCGTCTTCTTCAGTTGAAGTAGAGCCAAACTGGGTTTTGAACATCAGATTAAACTGTCGAACTTCGGTCCAGTCGAAAGCACCGGATTCAGGAGCACGGATCTCATTTTCCATAATGATCTCGTATAAATCTTCGGTCAGGCTTTTTCTGGAACCGCAAGAATCCAGTTTTTCCTGAATAGCATTGGCTTCTTCATGTTTCTCATCTTTCCGCAGCTTTTCAATATGCTGCTCAATGATCATATCCGCGCGGTAGCGTTTTTTGGACTGCTTGTCGTCGATCATGGGATCGTTGAAACCGCCAACGTGACCACTGGCTTCCCACACTTTCGGATGCATGAAAATGGCTGCATCAATTCCAACAATATTATCGTGGCGGCGGGTCATCTCTTTCCACCAGACATCGCGAATATTTCGTTTTAGTTCTACACCGAGGGGGCCGTAATCGTAAACGGCACTGAGTCCGCCATAAATCTCTGAGGATTGAAAGATGAAGCCCCGCGCTTTAGCCAGCGATACAATTTTATCCAGATTGTCTAAATTCGACATGTGTGAGTGTGATGTTTACAATTCTAAATTTCTTGAGCGCCAAAGATAAGCAAATGAATATTGAATATTGAACAGAAGAATGGGTAATAGTGAAGTTAATAAAGGTTGATAATCGACTCTCCTCCCTGAAAAATCAGTGAACTGATCTTTCGGTCCCTCCGGCGGGACACAGGTTCATGCTTATTCTTATTTCTGAGTTAATTTCTGAGTTTTAAATTTGATTAGAAATTGTCTCTCTTTGGAGAGAGACAGGATTTAGCTCTGTCCCGAAAGCTTTCGGGAAGAGAGGAGCAGTGGTGGACTTGCCCTCATTATCAATACGAACAAACACATTAATTAAACCACTTTTCGTGCTTTCGTGCTTTAGTAGCGAAAATACTCTGCGTATCTACAGCTAAACCCATACCTTCAAACGCACTGATAACCGTTTACTGAAAATTGATCACTGGCTATGGCGAAAGAGAAAAACAAACTTCCAAAACTCCCTAAAAAATCAAAGAAACAGAAAGAGCGGGCAATGGAAATTTTGAACGAGCTCTACAAGCACTATCCCAATCCTCACTGTGAGCTGAATCACAGAAACCCCTTTGAACTGCTGATCGCCACTATTTTGAGTGCGCAGTGTACGGATGTCCGGGTAAACAAAACCACTCCTGGCCTTTTTGAGGCCTATCCCACTCCGGAATTGATGAAAGATGCCCCATTGGAAGAGCTGGAAGAATTGGTTAGATCTACCGGGTTTTACCGCAATAAAGCCAAATCGCTAAAGGAAACTTCCCGGATCTTAGTAGAGGAATTTAACGGGGAGGTCCCCCGGAATATGGAAGACCTGCTGAAGCTTCGCGGTGCTGCCCGGAAAACCGCGAATGTAGTGTTGGGAAATGCTTTTGGGATCAATGTCGGCGTAGTGGTAGATACGCATGTAAAACGATTTTCGAACCGATTCGGTCTCACCAGGGAGAAGAAGAACACGAACAAGATCGAAAAAGATCTGATGGCTTTGTTTCCGCGTGAAAGCTGGACCGATCTTTCACACCTGATGATCCATCATGGCCGCGGACCGTGCAAAGCAAGAATTTCAGAAGCACCGGATCATCCCCTGTGTAAAAATTACGGCATAAATTGCAAATGCCAAAAAATGCGTAAGGAGTAATTTTAAATTTTGAATGTTAAATGATCAGCGTGCCATTTAACATATTTCGACAGTCGTAGTGGCGAATCGCATTCGCCCTTTGTTATAAACCAACAAATATTGTTTTATCTGCAATATCTGTCTTTGCCCCACAACTGCGGATTCATTTCAATGTATTCCGTGATCTTATCCAGAGATTCCTGATCGCGAATAATGTGTTCATGGTAATTTCGTTGCCATATTCTTGGTACAGAAGTTTTCCGAATTTCATTGATCTGTTTCGTTACCGTTGATTTATAGCCCCGAACAATCGCCCCAACAGAATTCGACGGCGATTTAAAACCCCGAGGTAGGGGCGTATCGCTATACGCCCCTACGGTTTTTTCGGCACCTACTATCTGAAATATGGCATGCATGTGATTAGGCATTATTACAAAACTACCCAATTTGATGTTTGGTCGGATATTCCCCGTATTCATCCAGTTCCTTTTAGCAACTTCGCCATAATGGTTTAGAATCATGTGGCCGTTGTATATTACTCCAAAAATATGCTTCATTTTATAGGTACAAATTGTCACGAAATAATGACCAGGCTGTTTGTAATCAAAGCATTGCAGGCGAATAGATTTTCGGTTACGTTTGTAGGGATTCATTTTTTTATCATTAAATACAATGGGCGAATTCGATTCGCCCCTACGGTAAATATTTTGCTTGTTCATATAGTTAGAGCAACTTCAAACCAATTCCTTACAAATTATTTTCTACTGTGACTGAAAAACCAGATTCTATCTTCGCCTCCTACACCGATCCCATTCCGCCGCTGCGGTTTGACGTGCAGATCATCCCGATCAAACAAGACGGTGAAACGTATTTGTATTTTCAGGACCAGTACGGATATGCTACCGCCGATTTTGCAGTACCTTATTCGGCTCAAACTATTTTTTCGTTATTTGACGGGAGCCGAAGTGTAGAGGATATTCTGAAATTCACCGGCAACGGGGTTACTAAAGAGCAAATCCTGGAATATGTTCAGTTTTTGGATGAAAACACCCTGCTTCATTCCCAGCACTTTCGAGAACATGCTGAGAAAATGGAGGCCGAATATGAGGATTCCGACATTCATCATTCTGTCACCGCAGGACTTTCTTATCCTGATGACCCCAAAGAAATGGAGCATTTTCTGGATGAGGCTTTTGAGAAGTTACCAACCTCAGATCCGGTTCAAACCGCAACCGCACTGTATGCGCCACACATCGATCTTAAGTTTGGGCTCAACAGTTATGTGAAAGCTTTTTCTACAATAAAGGATCTGAAACCCAAGCGCGTGGTGATGCTGGCTACTTCTCACTATTCTGGCCTGTATCCCTATATATACGAAGAACGACCGTTTGTGATCTCTTCCAAAGATTTTAACATGGTAAACGGAACGGTTAAAGCTGACCGGGAAAGTATTCAAAAGATCCGGGAAAAAATTGGAGATGAAGCGGAGCACTATGGCATCACTTTCCAGGATCGGGCGCACCGTATTGAGCACAGTATTGAGCAGCATCTCATTTTCATCAATTACCTATGGGATCATGAATATTCTATGGTTCCCATCATCGTTGGCAGCCTTGATGAATTGTTCTATAAATCAGATGGGTTCCAAGGTCAACAGGTGGAAAAATTCAGCGGATTATTGGCTGAGTTGTTTGGAGATGATGACGATACATTCTTTTTGATCAGCGGAGACTTAGCTCACATCGGAAAGAAATTCGGCGACGATGCACCTGCCAAAGAGATGTTTGAGAAGATTCGTAATTTTGATGAATCCTTTCTGGATCATGGGGCATCCGGCTCACCCCAGAAAATGCTTGAACTGATGAGCAAAAAGTATGACCCTTATCGAATCTGTGGATACCCACCACTTTATTCTTTCCTAAATATCTTTCCAAAACTTGAAGGTAAAATCCTGACCTATGACATCTGGGATGAAGAAGATCGAGACAGCGGGGTAAGTTTTGGCTCCATTTTATACAAGTGATTATAAACCATAGAGCCTTGACCACAAAAACGGCTAAGAGAGCCAATGTAAATTACTTCAACGTTGGAAGTTCCCTGTTCGATGTTGGACGTTCTACTCCTTAATCTCCATTTTCTCGGCAAAGTAATCACAGAAGTCACGCATATCGCCCGCGATACGTTCGTCATCGGTGGAACTTTGGAGGGTATTGGCCATCGTTACCAGGGTTTGGTGGAAGAAGATCTTCATTTCATCTACGGTCATATCACGAGTCCAAAGATCCAGTTTTAAGGTGTCTTTATTATGGGAATCCCAAAAGGAAAGCAGCATGGCCCGGCAGTTTACGGCATCCACATTGGGCATGTCATCCGCCTTGAACGCGATATTATTTGCTACATTCTTATCATCTAATTCTACAGTGATTTTGATCTCTTTCTTCTTCATGAATTTCGGTCTTTTTAGATTTGCTAAAAACTAAGGGTTTTTGAGGTGAATTCAGATTCTTAAACTACCCACGACCTCATCATCCCCGCAAAGGCGGGAATCTAATAATCACCGATGGCGACCAATATTCTACCCAAGACTAACAACCCGCGTTGCTGTGCCTGCCTTGTCCTGTACAACTTGTAGATTCCCATCTTCATGGGAATGACCAATGGTTGAGCGATTGTGGTTGGTTCGAAGATTTCGTGACAAACCCAATGAATAATTTCATTCCGCACCCAATTAATCCATATTTTTAGCCCTTCACTTTTCACACAGATATTCATCAACTTTGTTAGCACTCGAAAACATTACACTGCATTTAGGCGACCGCGAACTTTTGGACGGCGTCAGCACCTTCATCAATCCCGGCGAGCGCATTGGACTGGTCGGCCCAAATGGAGCCGGGAAATCTACCCTGCTCAAGATCATCATGGGCATTCAGGAAATGGATGATGGCTTTGTTGCACTTGCTAATGAAGAAACACTGGGATATCTCCCACAGGATGGCGTTGATCCTGACTTCACCCTTACCGTTCTGGAAGAAGTTGAAACAGCTTTTGCTGAATTATTTGAGCTGGAAATGAAAGTGAAAGACATTCAGGAAAAACTATCTCAAATAGATCCAAAAGGCAAAGAATATGAAAAACTAATGGAGCGCTACGGTGTTTTACAGACGGAACTGGAATCTTCAGGATTATATGAATTGCGCTCAGAGGTGGAAAAAGTGCTTATGGGACTTGGTTTCAGCGAGGAAGATTTTCACCGCAATACCTCAGAATTCAGTGGTGGCTGGCTGATGAGAATCGCGCTGGCCAAGTTGCTCCTCCGCCGGCCTACTTATCTTCTGCTGGATGAGCCCACCAATCACCTTGACATCGAATCGCTGCAGTGGATGGAGAATTTTCTGAATAATTATGAAGGAGCCGTAGTAGTTGTTTCTCACGACCGGGCTTTTTTGGATACTATCACCACACGAACGCTGGCTTTGAGAAGCGGGGATATTTCCGATTATGCCGGCAACTACTCCTTCTACGAAAAGAAGTGGGAAGAAGAGCGGGAGCTGCTTATGAATGCCAAGAAAAATCAGGAAAAGCAGATCAACGAAACACAGGAGTTTATTGACCGCTTCCGGTATAAAGCTACCAAAGCGCGACAAGTGCAGAGCCGGATCAAGCAGCTTGAGAAAATGGAACAGATCGAGATTGATGACGAGCAGAATAACGTTTCGTTTCGTTTTCCGGAGCCGCCTCGCAGTGGCCAGGTGGTGATGAAGCTCGAAGACCTCCACAAAAGCTATGACGAGTATCAGGTTTTTTCAGGCATCGATTATGAAATTGAACGCGGCGATAAGGTGGCCATTGTGGGGCCAAACGGAGCCGGGAAATCTACGTTGATCCGCATACTGGCAGGGAACGAACCCTTTCAGGAAGGAAACCGAATTGAGGGTCATAATGTAACCGTGAACTATTTTGCGCAGCATCAGGCGGATGAACTCGATCCAAAAAAGAATGCGCTCGAAACGCTAATGGATGCGGGTTCAAACCAAAAGGAAAGTCGCTTAAGAACCATTCTTGGTTGTTTTCTTTTTCAGGGTGATGATGTATTTAAAAAAGTGAAGGTGCTTTCGGGGGGAGAAAAAAGCCGGCTGGCTTTGGCTAAGATGTTGCTGTCTCCGGCCAATCTCCTCATCTTTGATGAGCCTACCAATCACCTGGACATGAGTAGTAAGAATATCCTTCAGCAGGCCATTCAGCAGTATGAAGGTACGTGCATCATTGTATCTCACGACCGGGCTTTCCTGGATCCGACCGTGAACAAAGTGCTGGAAGTTCAGCCGGGTTACATCAAAACGTATCTTGGAAATGTCTCTTATTATCTCGCCCGAAAAAAAGAGGAGGAAGAGCAGGAGAAAAAGGCTGAATCTGTGGCCGCTGAAAAAGAAGCTGACACCAACGACCAGCTTTCCCGAAAGGAACAGCGCCGGATCGAAGCTGAGCGCCGAAATGAGATCAGCCGAAGAACCAAACCCATCCGTCAAAAAATTGAGTCTTTAGAAAAAGAGATAGAGCAGATGGAATCCCGCAAAATGGAAATCGAGGAAGCTATGGCACAACCTGATTTTTATGATGATGAGAAAAAAGTGAAAAAATTCTCCTTAGAATATGACCAACTCAAAGCCGACCTTACCGACCGATATTCCAGGTGGGAAGAGTATCAGCAGCAGTTGGAAATGGTCGAGAAAGAGGTGAGCAGTGAGCAGTGAGCAGTGAGCAGTGAGCAGTGAGCAGTGAGCAGAATAATGATTATGAAATATCTTAGATATCATCTTTTTTTAGGGTTAATTTTATTTGGTGTGGGATGCTCTTCGTCGGAGGATATGATTCAAGACTCTTATATGATCGAAGAACGCATCTCAATCAATATTAATGAGGCGATCTATTTTAACTTTATAAAAACTGATACTGTCTGGTCTGGAGAGCTTACCACCTTTACCTTAGATGAGTTTGGCGAAAAAGTGGTGAATAACGAGTATGTTTCAGCACAGGACAGTTCCTGGAACGATTTTGAAGCATTCGTTCAGTTTCTGAATATCTATGAAATATCCCCTCAAAATGAGATCGACGGATGGGTACCGAATTCAGCGGAGCTTCCCCGCCGGGTTTATAACTTTGAAGTGTTTGACGGTGATACCACCCGCTCTTTTTCTTATCAAGATCCCATCAACGATATTTGCGACTATTGGCAAGCCCAAAACCTGCTCACTTTTGTAACGTTTGTTCAGAATGATTTAGAATGGGTTGAAAAACCGGATTAATAAATCCGCTCCAACCAACTACTTAACCTGAATTCGATATAATTATCCTCGCTAAAGCCTTTGAGTCACGGTTTGACGAGTCCATGCCGTGGTTGTTTGATTTAAGTACCCAAGCTTGTTCTTTCTCCACTTTAACAACTTCTGGGGCCTACCCATCCGTCAGATAGATCTTACAGCTATTCTAACATTCTTTATCTAGAACTCACGTTACTTAGCAAAGATCTGACTCTTATCCCCAAAAGCCTTGAATTCCAGTGCATTTCCGCTTGGATCAAGAAAGAACATGGTGGCCTGCTCTCCGGGTTCGCCCTTAAAACGAATATACGGTTCAATCACAAATTCGATGCCTTCCTTTTCCAGCTTTTCAGCGAGTGCCTTCCATTCGTCCATCTCCAGGATCACCCCAAAATGTCGTACGGGAACGCCTTTTCCATCTACGGCATTCATGGCTGATTCTTTAGCTTCCTCCGGACTTAGATGCGCCACCACTTGATGACCCCACATGTTGAAATCAATCCAGGAATCAGAACTTCGGCCGGTTTCACAACCCAACAAATCATGATAGAATTTATAGGATTCTTCGAGGTCACGTACCGGAAATGCGAGGTGAAATGGACTGATGTCGCTCATAATGGTTTGTTGATTAAGTTTAAATTCCGGTTCAAAATAATGGATACTTGTTTTATAAACCATAAGACGCTCAGTGTTTTTTGTACTACGGGGTTACAGTGTTGAAAAATCAACACTGTAACCCCGTAACACGTAAGCACTTTAATTATCTAAACTCCCAAAAATCCGCCATTCGAGTATCTAAAACTTTTCGTATCCTTGAGTGGCTTTCAGGCTAAATAAACGCACACCAAAATCAGAGACCCCAATGGGTGAATCCATAGATGCTCTTCAACTGAACCTTGATAGCGGCGGACTGCACGTTATGAATGTATCGCTGGCTATTATCATGTTTGGGGTGGCCCTGGAACTCACTATTAATGATTTTAAGAAGGTAGCTAAAAACCCGAAAGCAACTCTGGTCGGGCTGGCCTCTCAATTTTTTCTGCTTCCCGCACTTACTTTTTTATTGGTTGTTTTAATGGAACCGCGCCCCAGCTTTGCGTTAGGGATGATGATGGTGGCCGCTTGTCCCGGCGGTAACATCTCGAATTTCTTTTCTCTGCTTGCCCGCGGGAATGCCGCACTTTCCGTTAGTATGACTGCTTTTGCTACTTTTCTTTCCATTTTCATGACTCCATTCAACTTTGCATTCTGGGCAAGCATGTACGGGCCAACCAACGTAATCCTTACTGAAATTCATCTCGATCTGTTTGAAGTCTTCCGGATTATTATTCTCATTTTGGGAATTCCTTTGATCCTGGGCATGACCCTTCGTCATTTCAAAGATGAGTTTTCGCAGATCATTTCACCTTACATCAAAAACTTTGGGATCATCTTTTTTGCAGGATTTGTGATCGTAGCCTTCAGCATGAATTTTGAAAATTTTATTGGCTATGTACATTTAGTCGTCGTCCTTGTTTTCTTCCACAACACCATTGCCCTGATGAGCGGATACGGCCTGGGATATCTTTTCAAACTTCCCCGTAAAGACCGGAAATCCATTTCCATAGAAACCGGTATTCAAAATTCGGGTTTGGGATTATTGCTTATTTTTAATTTCTTTGACGGCCTTGGAGGCATGGCTTTAGTGGCAGCTTGGTGGGGCATTTGGCACATCGTGGCCGGACTCAGTATCGGATGGTATTGGTCAATTGGAAAATCAACTTTACAACGCGTCTTCTCTAATGCGTGAAAAAAATTATCTTTGGTATCAATTCTGGCGGCACGCAGTAGTAGGTAACGGCCTTCGCTTTTTTTATAAAAAGGTTGAAGTGGTTGGAAGGGAAAACCTCCCTAAAGACAAACCCATCCTTTATGTACCCAATCATCAGAACTCCTTTATGGATGCTCTGCATGTTGCCACAACCACAAAGCCGACCATCTACTTTTTAACCCGCGCTCAGGCTTTCAAACCCAATATCGTCGGGAAGTATTTGTGGTCCATCAATATGATGCCTGTTTATCGGGTCCGTGATGGATTCAGTTCGGTTCAAAAAAATAATGAAATCTTTGAAAAGTGCATCCGCTATCTGAAAAACGGGGATGCAATTCTGGTGTTTGCAGAAGCCAATCACAATTTAAAACGCCGAATTCGGTCTTTAAGTAAAGGTTTTACCCGCATCGCATTTGGAGCTGAAGAAGAATACGATTGGAAGTTAGGCCTGCAGATCGTTCCTGTAGGGGTAAACTACTCGGAACATCAAACCGGGGGGAATACGGTACAATTGAATTACGGAGAAGCGATCCCGGTAAGTAGATATAGAGAGCGATATGAAAGGGATGAAAAGACCGGTGTGGATGCTATGAAGGAAGATGTTTCTGATGCCATGAAAAAACTGGTTTTTCATGTGGAAGATCTGGCCGAATATCCTCTTCAAAAAATTTTATGGGATGATCTGGAACCCAATGACCTGAATGTGATAGATCCTGATGTTTCGAACGAGCGCATTCAAAAAACACAACCTCACATTACCAATGAACTAATCGAGGAAGCTAAGGAGCTGGACAAACTGGCTGAAAAAAATAAGATCAACCTCAATGAGTTCGCTTTTGGAAAGCAATTCAGCTTAAAAGACCTTTTTCTGCTTCCTATTTATGGATTCTCATTTTTGAATAATATCATTCCCTATCAGCCTATTCAATATTTGATCAAGAATGTAATTAAGGATCGTGCTTTTGATGCCTCCATAAAGTTTCTCGCCAGCGTATTTTTATTTCCTCTTTTTTACGGGATCATCAGCTTGATCCTTAGCTTATCTGGAGTTGAAAGTGTATTTATTTGGTCTTATTTGATTCTCAGTGTACTTACTGCACCACTCTTTGTAAGAGCGAAAACCCTTTTTACTCCTTCAAAAACAAAAGCACTGAAAAGAAAAGACCCAAAACTTTACAAGGAAATTGAATCTCGGTTATCTTCATTCAAAAAACTTAGAACTTCTATTTTAAATGAATGAAGCTCTGTTGCTTAATGTTTTAAAAATGAATTTTAAAGAAATAAATACAGCATGAAGTCTATTACATTGTTCATAACTACGTTTTTGTTAATTGCAGCTGGGTGCACCCAAACGGTGGAAGAAGAAGTCATAACAGACGATTTTGTTCATTCCGAACTTGTTGCCACCGTCATGCCTGTCGGCGACAGTAATGTTTCGGGCTCTGTCACCTTTACCGAAACCAATGATGGGGTTTCCATTATGGGTAATTTTGAGGGATTAGAACCTGGAATGCACGGATTTCACATACACCAATTTGGTGACTGCAGAGCAGAAGACGGAACCAGCGCAGGAGGCCATTTCAATCCCTTAGATAACGAACACGGTGCCCCTGCCGACATGAACCGACACATGGGAGACCTCGGTAATATTGAGGCTAACGAAAACGGTTCAGCAAGCTTAGATTACACAGATGATACCGTTACTCTTGAGCAGATTTTAGGCCGTGGAATTATCATTCATGCCGGAGAAGATGATCTTGAATCTCAACCAACAGGGGCTGCCGGCAGTCGTATTGCATGTGGTGTGATTGGGATCGCACAGAACTAATTTTCGGCACAACACAGATTATTACTTTTTACTCACTGGCACTATTTAACGTGAATGTGAGATAAAGAATGTTTCTAAAAGAATTATAAAGTAGCTATGAAATCCATCTGACGGATGGGGCTGATCGATGATACAGATGCAGGATGTTCGATTGGGATAAGAACAAGCTTGAGCACTCGAATTAAACAATCGGTCAGACGGCTTAGAGCCGGCAGACCGGGAAGCAGATTAAACAACCACGAACTTGATCTGATGGAAACCCCATCTGATCGATGGTGCAGGCGCAGGATGCTGGATTAGGTTAAGAACAAGCTTGGGTGCACAAATCAGGCAATCGGTCAGATGGACTTGGAGCCATCAGACCGTGCCTCGAAGGCTTTTACGAGGGTAATTATATCGAATTCACGTTAATACTATGATACTGCCAAGTTTTTGAAGTTTGAATAATCGCGCCAAACAGAATTGGAGTTTGACATTACTTTTTACTTCCATTCTCCGTAGATCTGCTCAAGTTCTTCGGAGGATGAAAGTTCTATGGCTTGATTTGCCAACTCTATAAACTCTTCGGAGCTTTTAGAACATAATAACTCATTTATTGTTGGCACCGAAGAAGGAACCATACTCAATTCTTTAATACCAAAACCAAACAGACAGGCGGCCCCGATCTCATCTCCGGCAAGCTCACCGCATACACTTACCTCCACATCTGCTTTTCTTGCTCCATCCACCGTCATTTTGATCAACTTGAGTACAGAAGGATGATAATGCTGGAACAAGGTGTGGATACGTTCATTTCCGCGATCTACGGCGAGTGTATATTGAGTTAGGTCATTGGAACCGATACTCATAAAATCTACTTCTTTAGCAAACTGATACGCAGATAAAGCTACGCTTGGCACTTCCACCATCAACCCAAGCGGCACCTTTTCATCAATATCCATGCCGGAAGAAAGTAAATCCTTCTGAATCTTTTCAATTTCATCTCGGATCTGACGTACTTCATTGATCACGGAAATCATAGGGACCAGAACCTTCATCCGACCCGGATACTTCCCAGCTACGGTAAGTATGGCCTGAAGCTGATTTCTCAATAATTTTTTCTCATCCAGTAACAATCGGATTCCACGCCATCCTAAAAATGGATTTGCTTCTTTATGAGGACGACGGGCGTTTTTATCTCCCCCAATATCAAATAAACGAATAGTAACCGGCCCCTCTGTTCCTGCTACAATTTGCTCATAGAATTCCTGCTGTTCAGCCGGGCTGTTTCGCACACGTTTCCCAAATAGTAATCCCTCGGTCCTCAAAAGCCCGACTCCCTGTGACCCGCTTTTAGCCGCATTATCAAGTTCAGCTTCAAACTCAATATTAGCCATCAACTTAAAGGATACACCATCTGTAGTTTCAAAATCATTTGAACAGGTGAGTTTTGAGGCTTTTTTTTGTGCCTTTAATTTGGCTTTATAACCCTTCACTGTTTTATCAGAAGGACGTAAGATCACCATGCCTTCATCGGCGTTCAGAACGATGATTTCGTTCTTAACTGCTTCCTTTGTCGCTCTTTTTGCATTCACGATACACGGCATCCCAAGCGACTTCGCAATAATGGCGGCATGAGCTGTTGTGCCCCCCTTCTCCATAATCAAACCGGTTGCACCGTCTTCGTAATAAGAAACCAGATCGGTTGGACTGATCTCCCTTGTAATAATGATCGATCCTTTTTTTATAGACTTCAGATTCTTTTGGTCACAGACTTCCGCTATGAATTGATCTCTAATATCCTCAAGATCTATGATTCTCTGGCGAAATAATTCAGAGCCACTTTCTTTCAAGCGTTCAATAAAGGTGCAATAGGTTTGATAAATCGCAAAGTCAACGCTCAGTAATTTGTTCTCGATAATATCAAAGACACTCTTTTCAATCTCCGGGTCTTGAATGATCTGTTGCTGGGTATCAATGATCTCAGCAGTTGTAGTATCTTTAAGTTCGCCCGACATCTCTTCAAGTTTAGCTGTCAGGTTTTTCTTTGATTCCAGGAATCTCTCTTTATGTTCTGCTACCTCCTTCTTTTTGATTGAAGTCGGAGTGATGGTCTTTGATTCAGAATTGATAATCACGGCTTTACCGATAGCTATACCAGATGCGGCAGGTTTTCCCTGAATCGTATATTCCTGTGTATTGGCAGTACTCATGATTCGAATGTCCTATTCATCTTTCATACCAAATTTATTCTCTACTGCTTCAATAATGGCCTCTAAAGCCTCCTCCTCGTCGGCACCGTCAAGTTCGAGCTCCAATTCCGCTCCATGTTCTGCTGCGAGGGTCATCACCCCTAATATACTTTTCCCGTTAACCCGGTATCCGTAGCTATGGATATAGAAATCGGATTTGAATTTACTTGCAAGCTTTACAAGCTGAGCCGATGGCCGGGCATGCAAACCCGCCGAATTTTTTATAGTAACTTTCTTTTTGATCATGTGAATGTATTAGTTTCCTAAAATGAAAATAAAATCAGCAAGATGCCAAGTTTTTGAACCTAAAATATTGTATTTCCATTCTGATAGAACTATGTAATAGAACTTCCGGAAAAAGTGGTTAATCTTTCACCCAATGTTTCTTAAATTCAGCCTTAATAATTAAACACGCGTTTACCGGTTGAAATATAAACTGAAACCCTTTAGCTACCGTTGACCGAAGACGGCAGACCGCTATCTTAACTGGTAAACAAGTTAAACCTACATACCTTTATGTCAGTTACCGAAAAAGACGTACAATACATAGCCAACCTGGCGAGATTGCAGCTCAATGATGAAGAGGTGAAATCATTTGCCGGGGATATGAATAAGATCCTGGGTTATATGGATCAGCTCAATGAAGTGGATACTGAAAATGTAGAACCGCTTGAGCATGTAATCGATCTTGAAAGCCGGCTCCGAAAAGATGAAGCCAAAGAACCACTGTCGCATGAAGATGCTTTAAAAAATGCGCCTGATGCCGACAGCGACTATTTCCGGGTTCCAAAAGTAATTGAATAACCGCCTTATGCCAGATAGCTCTTCTGCCCAAAACCAAGATTTTTTTACCAAACTTCCCGAAAGCAGACAGCACATTATTGCACTGCTGATCCTGTTCTTAGTTCCTTTTTTCTTGTTCACCGCAACCACCATTGGCGGGAAGGAATTTCAGCGACATGATATTACGCAGTGGCGGGCAGGGGCTGAGTCTGTTATAGAATACCGGGAAGAATTTGGGGAAGAACCTCTTTGGGTTACCAACATGTTCAGCGGGATGCCTGCCTTTGTTGTTTCTGTCAAATCAGTAGTACCTCATATTGATTTCATATCTGGATACTTTAATAACATTTATCCTGCTTTTCAATATTGGATAATGCTTTCCGGCTTATATTTCCTTTTTGTTATAATGGGATTCAGAACTTTATCGGCAGCTTTCGGCAGTTTACTTTTCGCCCTCACAACATACATACCTATTATAATTGCGGCAGGGCATAACAGTAAGTTTCTTGCTCTCACATACATTCCCTGGATGATAGCCGGTTATTGGCTGCTCTCCCGAAAAGAAAAAAAACTACCAGGGTTGCTACTTTTTGCTGTTGCAATGACCTTAGAACTGCGAGCCGGTCATCCACAGATCACCTATTACTTTTTCTATCTGCTTGGCTTTCTTTGGGTGTTTGACTCCTGGAGAGCTTATAAAAACCAAGGTCTCAAAAATTGGGGGCTTATAACTGGGTTATTAGCAATAGGAACCCTTTTAGGCATCCTTGGTTATGCCGAAAAATTTCTTCCTCTACAGGAATATGCTCAGTACAGCCTTCGTGGCGGGTCTGCTTTGGATAACTCAACCGGATTAACAACAAGTTATGCCTTTGCCTGGTCTCAAGGGATAAAAGAAACCTGGACCTTGTTTGTGCCTAATATTTTCGGCGGTGCCTCGCCTGATTACTGGGGCCCCAAGTCGTTCACTTCCGGCCCGCATTATATTGGAGCTTTAGCATTGCCATTTATGCTGTTGGCTTTGTTCAGAGAACGAAGTAAAACCATGTATGTATTCTTTGCTGCCGGCACACTGGGAATGATGTTCGCCTGGGGTGGTAATTTCCGATTACTAAATGAATTTGCCTTCGACTACATCCCCTATTTTGATAAGTTTCGTGCCCCGGAAACCTGGCTTACCCTTACCGTTTTTTGTTATACCGTAGTTGCTGTTTACGGACTTGATTGGTTTGGGAATTACGTCTCACAGAAAAAAACAACTCTCAAAAAACTTTATCTGCCCATTGGAATAGTTGGGGCAATAGCCGTTTTTCTTTTTGTGCAGATCAATACTGCTGATTTTACCAAACCCGCTGAGGTTCGGAATATAGCCAATCAAATTGCACAACAGAATCAGGTAAGTCCTGATAACCCACAAGTTCAGCGACGTGCTGAAGCTTACGTAAATAGTGAGCTAGTCCCAAATCGGAAAGAAAAGGCTACTAAAGATCTAATGCGTTTTGCCTTCATCCTGATCTTAGGAATCGGACTTTTATATGTCGCTTTCACCAAGAAAATATCGCTCTCCGTCGCATTCTTTGGCTTTATCCTAATTGCCGGTTATGATCTCTTGAGTGTAGATAAACGATATATCCCCGAAGATGTCATCGTTGACAGCAGCATAGATACTGAGCGATATCTTGAATCTCAGCGAAGAGAATTAGACACTTTCATACAAGAGCATATTTCCGAGAATACCGTTTATCCATATCGGGTTTTTCCGCTGCTCGACAATCCTTACAGCAACGCAATACCGTCTTATTTTTACCCTCAGATCGGCGGTTATACCGGAGCTAAGCTGAGTATTATCCAAGACGTTATGTACAATGGTGGGCCATTGGATGTACAAAGCCGGGACTTCAATCCTGAACTGCTTGATCTCCTCAATGTGAAATATCTGACCTATACTCAGGGATTACCACTTCGGGGATTTGAACCTGTTTTTGAGAGCAGCCAAGGTGTTGTATATGAAAATCAAAACGTGCTTTCCAAAGCCTTTTTTGTAGATTCTGTGATCACTACTCAAGATCCTCAGGAGGCCTTTAACTACCTTAAACCCGGTCAGCTTGATTTTTCAACCACGGCCGTAGTCGAAACTTCCGAATCCATTTCAGTCCAATCAGATACTACCGCTTCTATAGAAGTAACCCGTTATACCGGACCTCAGATCGCCATGGAAGTAAACCGGAATGCCCCCGGATTTCTTGTACTCAGTGAAATCTATTATAAGCCGGGGTGGGTTGCTGAACTAAATGGGGAAGAGATCCCGATCTACAAAACCAATTACATGCTAAGAGGAATGGAAATTCCCGCCGGCGACCACCAGCTTGAACTTCGGTTTGAACTTCAATCCTGGAAAACCGGTGTACTGCTTTCCTGGGCTTCACTCATCATTCAGCTTTTACTGGCCGGATTTTGGGGCTTTAGTTACTTTAAAAATCGGAATTCCGGTGGCACATAAGAAAGTATTGATCATAACCTATTACTGGCCGCCAAGTGGTGGGTCCGGTGTGCAGCGCTGGGTTAAGTTCACGAAGTATCTTCGGGAATTTGGGTGGGAACCGGTTATTTATACTCCTTCGAATCCGGAGCGGCCAGCCATAGACCATTCTCTCTCAGAAGATATCCCAAAGGATATCACCGTTTTAACCCGGCCTATTTGGGAGCCGCACACTTTTTATAAAAAGATTGTCGGGCTAAAAAAAGATGAAAAGCTTGGTGCCGGCCTGATGAAAACCGGCAATGAATCTTCACTTTTCCAGGATCTATCCCTTTGGATCCGTGGAAATCTTTTCATCCCCGATTCCCGAAAATTTTGGGTCCGGCCTTCCGTGTCATTCTTGAAAAATTATCTAATCCAAAATCCCGTTGATGCCATCATTTCAACCGGCCCCCCACATTCTATGCACTTGATTGCAATGAAAATTTCCCAACATCAATCGCTGCCATGGCTGGCAGACTTTCGGGATCCGTGGACTAACATTGATTTTTTTGAAGATTTGAAATTGAGTGAATTTGCCCGAAAAAAGCATCACAAGTTGGAGAAAAAAGTTTTAGACAGTGCAGATAATATTGTTGTTGTCAGCCCAACGATGAAAAAAGAGTTCAAAGAAATAACAGATTCAGACATTTCGGTCATTCCTAATGGGTTTGATGATGCTGACTTCTCGAACTCAGAATATGAACAAAGCTCTGTATTTACCATCTCACATATTGGTATGATGTCGTACACTCGTAATCCTGAAATTCTTTGGGAAACGCTGGCGGAATTAAATAATTCGGAGAAAGATTTTAAAAACGAATTTAAACTACAATTGATTGGAAAAATAGATGCTGCTATCAGGGAGAGTATAAAAAAGTACGATATTGAGGAATTAGTTGAGATTCATGATTACGTACCACATAATGAGATTACGACAATTCAGCAAAAGTCAGATGCCCTTTTATTGATCGTGAACAACACTCCAAATGCAGCATTGCTTTTACCTGGTAAATTATTCGAATACCTTGCAGCGAAGCGTCCAATAATTTGTATTAGTCCTGTTATCGGAGACATAAAGCAAGTGATGGATGAAACAAATTCAGGTAGTTTTATCCTCTATTCTGAAAAACAAAAGTTGAAAGCAGAAATTATGCGGCTATACTCAAACTGGAAAAACGGGATTTCATCTTACTCAGGAGCTAAAGCCGAAAAGTATTCCCGAAAGTCGTTAACTGAAAAACTCTCTGAAGAATTAAATGATCTGACCTTATGAGATCGGTTCTAACCATAGTCGGTGCCCGCCCTCAATTTGTAAAAGCTGCTGTGGTTTCTAAAGCTTTATCTCAGGCTGGAATTGATGAACAAATTGTCCACACCGGCCAGCATTACGATCATGAAATGAGTACTGTTTTTTGGGAAGAACTTGGTTTACCCGCCCCGTCTGTTAATCTTGAAGTGGGATCAGGCTCTCATGGCAAACAAACCGGAATCATGCTTCAGAAACTCGAAAAATTCGTTCTCGATCTCTCTAAAAAGCCCGAAGCCCTTTTAGTTTACGGAGATACAAATTCTACCTTGGCAGGCGCTATCGCAGCATCAAAGCTGCATATTCCTGTCGTTCACGTAGAAGCCGGGCTGCGCAGTTTTAACCGGGAGATGCCGGAAGAAATTAACCGGGTGCTTACCGACCACGTCTCAGATATTTTATTTTGTTCATCAAAACAAGGTGTTGAACAATTATCTAAAGAGGGGATTGTAAAGAATGTTTATAATGTAGGTGATGTAATGTATGATGCATTACTAACTTTTTCAGAAATCGCGGATAAGAAATTTGAGTTACAGGATATACTCCCTTTTGAGACGAACTCTTATTATTTAGCAACTATTCACCGTCCATCTAATACTGATAATGATGAAAATCTGAATTCTATCATTGGGGCATTTGGAAAATTAGAAAACCCCGTAATATGGCCGGTTCACCCCCGAAACAAAAAGAAGCTGGCGGAATTGGATATTCCTGAGAACCTGTACCTCATTGATCCGGTTTCTTATTTTAAAATGATGGTTCTGCTGAAGAACTGCACCAAAGTAATTACTGACTCCGGTGGATTACAGAAAGAAGCTTACTGGATGAAAAAGCCGTGCATTACGGTAAGAGAAGAGACAGAATGGGTTGAAACGCTGGAAGGCGGGTGGAATATTTTGACTGATCCAATTCAAAAAAATATCCTTTTATCAGTTCAGAAATCACCCTCGCAAAGCTGGAAATCTCTTTATGGTGATGGGAAAGCTTCGGTAAAAATTGCAGAAACAATAGAACAAACTATTTTTTAACTATGTATTTCTAAACTTTTATAAACATTAACTAATTTCTCAGCATCGATATTCCAGTTGTATTTTTCTTTTATCGCCTCACCCCCATTAATTGTGAGATGTTCTCGCAAAGCTTCATTTTTATACAATTCGATCACATTTTCAACAAATTGATCTGTATTTTCCTCTTCGTAGATGATTCCACATTCCTCCTCAATGACTAATTTTTCTACTGAAGTACAATTAGTTGCTAAAATTGGAAGACCGCAGTACATGTACTGATATAGCTTATTTGAGCTTGAGTTATCAGTTTGTGGGGTTCTTTTAAAAGGCACTAATCCAACATCGCTAGCTTCAAGATAAGATCTTATTTTTTCTTGTGGCTGCCAGCCTTCAAAAATAACTACATCCTCTACATCCAGCCTTTTTGCCAAATCCTTTAGGATATTCATCATTTCCCCATCACCTACTAATAAGAGCCTGATTCCGTCATTATACCTTTTCAATTCTTTCATTCCTTTTATCACATGCTCTAATCCTCGGTTGCTAACAAAGCCCCCCACATAAACAAGAGTAAAGTAACCTTCGAAACGTTTAATGATTTTTTTATCTATCTCATACTCATCAAATACATCGGTATCTATACTATTTGAAACCACCGTAATTTTTTTTTCTTCAACTCCCTTTGCAATATTTCTATCCCGCATTCCTTCATTAACCACTATAATTCTATCAAACAACTTAAGCCATTCTTTTTCTTTGCGTTTCCATTTTGAGAATGAAATAAATAACTTATTTGGGTAGGTAGTACTCCATTTATAGTCCTTCAGAACATCAATATAATTTTCATGTAAATCTCCAATAAAGTGCGCTTCGATCTTCTTTCTTAATATTGAGGCAGCTCCGAAAAGGTATAGGTCATGCATATGGATTGCATCATAGCTTTCATTTTCAAATATTTTTAAAATTTTTTTAGCCACAACATAATCTATCCAGGGAATCATCGCGGCCAAGCCATGCATTTTTTTTGACGTAAATTTTGTTACCGCAATCCGATAAATTTTAATTCCTTTGTAACGAATAACCTCACTTTTATCATAGTCAGTTATAGATAATAGCCCAACCTGATAGCCGCCTTCAATCAAAGAAAGAGCTTCCTTCTCTACCCTGATATCGGGCGGAAATTTACTATCTAAAACCATTAGAATCTTCATGCTAACTTGTCAAGTTATTTTGTATTATTTCTTCTCAGGAGATCCCACATTTTTCAATTGATAAACAATTACATCAAAACTAGCTCCTTCCAAAGAATCAGCTCTATTTTCTACTCTGTGATAAGGTGAGTAACTTGAGGTAAATAATATTAATTTGTGCATTTTAGGAATATTTTTTTTGATCTTTATAGGTAAGAACGAATTAACTTCATTCTTTTTACTGGCCATTTAAATTTTTAAAGCCAATTAGAATATAAAGAACAAGAAAGCTTATACTTAACTTAAAAAGAGAATTATTTCATGAATTTCAGTTATGATGATTTGCTTCATATTAATGGCACAGAGTTTAGCAATGGATATACTTTAAACTTTGGTAAAAATAATGAGAATCAAATTATTCGAAGAATTAAATTTCTTGAAGAACTGATCAAAAATAAAAGTGTGCTTCATTTGGGATGCACTGATCATCTTCCTTTGATAGAGAAAAAAATTTCAAATAATACTTGGGTACACAAAAGAATAACGGAGAGTGCGTCTACCTGTATCGGTATTGATATTAACAAAGAGGCAATATCTTATTGTCATCATAAAGGATTCACCAATATTATCTACTGCGATGTCTTTTCTGATCAGCTACCTGGCGAATTAGAAAATCAAAAGTTTGATTTCATTTTAATTGGAGAATTACTTGAACATGTAGATAATCCCGTTCATTTTTTAAAACAAATTTCTGTTTTTTTTAAGGAAAATTTTCTGAGATCATAATAACTGGCCCCAATGCCCTTCGTTGGAATAATTCAAGATTCAATTTTAGTAATAAGGAAGTTATTAACAGTGATCACCGGTTTTGGTTTACTCCTTATACCCTGGCTAAATTATTAGCACGAAGCGGATTTACTCCACAGCAATATTGGTTTTGCATGAATGGAGGGATTAATAAAAGAAACTTTATATATTCTTGGTTCTTAAAATATTATCCTGCATTCCAAGATACCGTCGTAATTACTGCAAAAACTTAATATGGAATCTTCGGTTATATTAATCACATCCTCTTTTCCTTTTGGAAAAGGAGAATCTTTTCTTGAAACAGAAATAGAGTTTCTTTCTAAACACTTTTCACGTGTGTTAATTCTACCAACTAGTAAAATAGAGGGCATAAAAAAACGCTCATTACCCAACAATTGCTTTACAGATACTTCAATTATTCAAAAAAAAAATACTGAAAGTATTTATGGAAGATTTTTTTCAAAGATCTTTGGAGTGATTCGATTTCCTCCGTTTTATAGAGAAATAAAATATTTATTTCCAAGACGTTTTAACACATCTACATTTTCTAATCTTCTGTTATTTTCAAGAGATGCCGTTTTAACTAGAAAAGCAATCAATAATCTGTTGAATAAAACAGAAATTGCTTCACAAAAAACTATTTTATACTCATATTGGCTAAATGGTACTGCTTTGGGGGCAACATACAATAAGAAAGATATACCAGTTATTTCAAGAGTACATCGAGGAGACTTATATGATAATTTATATTCAAAAAATTACATTCCCTATCGACGCATAACCCTCAATAAATTAGTCCATGTTTTTCCTATATCTAAAACTGGAGTAAATTATTTAGAGGATAGATTTCCTGCCCTAAAGGATAAAATCTCACTTTCCAGATTAGGAATCAATATACCAGACAAAGACCCTGCAAAATCAACTTCCGTTAATACCCGACGTATCGTTTCTTGCTCTGCTATTGACCAAAATAAAAGAGTTGACCAAATTGCATTGAGTCTAAAACTCTTTGCCGAAAATAATCCTTCAAAAAATTTGATATGGCATCATTTTGGTGACGGATATCTGAAACAAAAAATTGAAAGGATAGTTTCTGAATTTCCAACAAACCTGAAAGCTGTATTGCATGGTCATGTCCAAAATAAAAAGTTACTTGACTGGTATAGAAAAAATGATGTAGACCTTTTTATTAATCTAAGCCGCTCAGAAGGAATTCCTGTTTCTATAATGGAAGCATATGGATTTGGAATACCATGTATTGCAACAAATGTAGGCGGTACCTCTGAAATCGTTACAAAACAGAATGGATGGTTAATAGACTCTTCATTTACTGTAGATTCCATTTCAAAACTGCTTTTCATAGCCCTATCAAATGAAAGTTTACGTTTTGAAAAAGCTAAAGAATCAAAAAAAACTTGTGAACAGTTTTTTAATTCAAAAAAAAATTATCCCCAATTTATTCATCTTATCAAGACTTTATATTTAAAGAAACATATAAAATCACAATTCCCTAAACCTCTATAGACATTGCTGACATACATCAAAGAAACCATAAAAAATTCAGTTATTTATGGTATAGGGAATATATCTGTTAAACTAGTTGGTTTTATCCTCCTTCCTTTTCTAACTAATCCAGAGTACCTGAGTGTACAAAATTATGGGGCTTTGGGTGTATTGGAAGCGGTAAATCAGATTATAATTTACCTTATGGGGCTTGGCCTTTATAATGCCATGTTTCGATGGTACTACGAGCAGAACGAGGCTGAAAATAAGTCCACATTTTTTACTACTGGTCTCGTTGTAACCTCTCTGGTAGTTCTTACTATTTTTTTAACCTGGATATTTAAGAAAGAAGCTTCTCAACTGTTATTTGGAAGCCTTGAGTATGAACGGATTATAGTCCTGTTAATGATTTCCACGGGGTTACAAGCGTTGGGACAGCTTCCAGCCACCTTGATGCGACTTCAGGACCGAGCCATTTTTTTTACTACCAGTAATATTATAAAGCTTGTAATAACTATGCTGGTAACCTTGTATTACCTGCTTTGGTTAGAAGAAGGATTGGTTTCAATCTATGCAGGACAAATAGCGGGTTTTAGTGCCTATCTCATCCTATTGGTGCCATACATATTCAGAAACTCAACACTCAAAATTCATTTTGTTGTATTTCGTGAAATGATGGGATATGGTTTTTCTATGATGATAGCAGGCTTGGCAGGAGCATCCATTAACGTGCTTGACCGTTTTGTGCTTAACTCAATGTCAGGGTTAGAAGAAGTTGGATTTTATTCTTTGGGATATAAAGTTTCTTCTATTCTAAAAGTGTTTGTAATTGGCTCAATTAGTATGGCTCTTACTCCTATTATTTTTAGAAAAATAAATGATGCAGACAGTCATCGATTTTACCGAAAAACAATGACCTACTACGGTTTCGGGATGATGATATGCATTATGGGAATTTCATTATTCAGTAAAGAAGTACTCAAAATATTTACTGGTAGTACCCTCTATTGGTCATCATTTACAATTATTCCAATTCTATCATTTGGCCTTTACTTTGCAGCTCTAAAAGATATTGTGGCAACGGGGCTACACGTAACAAAGAAAACCTCTCGTATTAGCCTAGTGACAACCATAATTTCAGTGCTCAACCTTACCCTTAACATACTTCTTATTCCCTATCTGGGGGCAGAAGGGGCAGCACTGGCAAGTCTGCTTTCTCAATTTGCATACTTTGTCGGTATCTACTATTTCTCTAACAGACTATACCCCATAAAATTTGAGTGGAAGAAGATCATTTTGATGTTTGTACTTGGCCTTCTATTGGTTTACTCAGCATTGCTAACTAATAACATGTCACTAACCATCAGGCTTTTTGTTAAAACCTCTGCCCTCATTTCGTTTCCACTAATATTATACTTCTTTAACTTTTACGAGGATGTTGAACTTCAGCAAATTGCAAAAATCTGGAAGAATTGGCGTAATCCAAAACGATGGAAATCAAATATTCGAAACTTATTTTAAACTAAACCCTTTCAATTAAGATTTTAGGTATTCTCTCTGATATTTTACTATCCTATTTTGTAATACTAATCTGTTTCTTAACATCTAAAATAAACTTATGGCTTCAAAATTTTAACCAGCTTGTTTAGACGATTTCATAAGGAAAACACATTTGAAAACTTCAAATTCCTATAGAAACTCTCCCCCGCTCCCTTATCTTTGAGCTTGGTATAAATCTTACTTCAACCCAAAAACACATATGGCAAAACCCAAATTCACTTCCCACGTTGGAATGGTGGCTTTGCTAATCAATAAATAAACAGCAATTTCCATATCACTGTTTTATCTTAAAAAGAAAGGTCAAAAATTATGAAAGCATTAGAATTCAAGTCCAAAATTAAAGATTTCCACATCCGAATTCCCAAAAGGGTTCAATCCGAATTAAAAGACAATCAAGAAAAAAACGTTAGGGTAATTGTTTTAATGGATGAAGTTGAATCGAACGAAGAGAGTGTATTCCATAATTCTGTGAGAGAAGAATTTCTCAAAGGATATGCTGATTCTGATGAGATTTATGACAACTACGAGGTATGAAATCGCTTAAATTTGGGTAAATTGTACTTTTAAAATTTCCATTTACTGATGGGAAAAAATTTAAAAAGCGCCCGGCTTTGGTGATAAATGATTTTGGAGACGGAGACATGATTGTTTGCCGAATTACAAGTCAAATCTATGAAACCAAGAATGACGTTTTTATTGAAAAATGGAAAGATTTCGGATTAAGATTACCTTCTGTAATCCGCATTCATAAATTAGCAACCTTGTAAAAAAATATGGTTGATTTGGTAATTGGAGAAACAAACAGCCCTCTAAAAAAGCAGGTTGAAATTATCTTATCAAAACTTACATCATAGCAACAGCTAAACATCTGTCCTGCCAGTGTCTTGTCCAACATCGACAATCATAGCAAGTGAATGAATTCCAACATGAATCAGAAAAAATTGCTCCTTCTATCCTCCAAAAACGTGTCCTGGGCAAATCATTCACCAATCAAAAATCGTTAATCCATCATTCGAAAATCCGTAAAAAATCCTCTGAGAAACTCTCCCCCGCTCCCCTTATCTTTGAGCTTGGTATAAATCTCACTTCAACCCAAAAACACATATGGCAAAACCCAAATTCACTTCCCACGTTGGAATGGTGGATATCCTTCCCGATGAATCCCCTAAATGGAGAGCGCTGGAAAACATTATTCACGAGGAAGCCGCAAAATTTAACTTTGAAGAAATCCGAACCCCAATTATGGAGCAGACGGAACTGATTGTTCGGGGAATTGGTCAGCTTACGGATATCGTTTCCAAGGAGATCTTTGCGTTTGAGAAGGGGGACAGCCAGTATGTGTTACGACCTGAACTGACAGCACCGGTAGTTCGTGCTTTTGTGGAGCATCATATGGAGCAGCGGGGCGGTTCCCAGAAGTTGTATTACATCGGGCCGATGTTCCGTGCTGAAAAGCCGCAAAAAGGACGTCAGCGGCAATTTCATCAGTTTGGAGTGGAGGTGATTGGCAGCGATGATCCCGTTGCCGATGTGGAAACCATCGCTTTTATGATGCGCATCTATCAGCGAATTGGAATTCAAAATTTTCAGCTGAAATTGAATTCGGTCGGCGATCCGGAAAGCCGCGAAGCCTATAAAGATGCCCTTCGGAAATATTTAAAGCCAAACCTCGATAAAATGAGCGAATTGTCTCAACAGCGGTTTGAAAAGAACCCGATGCGCATCCTCGATTCGAAGGAAGAGGAAGATCAGGAGTTCATTAAAAACGTGCCGGTGATCCAAAATTATTTGAATGAAGAAACAGCTGCACATTTTGCTAAAGTCACCGCTTACCTGGATGATCTCGGCATCAACTACACGCTTGACCCGCACCTGGTGCGCGGCATGGATTATTACACGCGCACAGCCTTTGAATTGACTTCTCCCGACCTTGGCTCGCAGGATGCATTAGCCGGTGGCGGCCGCTATGATCTGCTCGTGGAAGAAATTGGAGGGCAGCCTGCCCCAGCCGTTGGTTTTGCTGCCGGGATGGAGCGTTTATTGATTGCCTGTGATGAATTGGGAATTGAGCTGGCCAAAGAAAAATCCGTGGATGTGTATTTCGTTACTTTGGGTGATGCTGCCCGAACCTGGGCTTTGACTCATCTTCCTAAAGTGCGGGAAGCAGGGTTTTCAGCTACCATGGATTACATGAGCAGGTCTATGAAAGCGCAGATGAAAGATGCCAACCGTGAAAATGCCAATTACACCCTTATTATCGGTGATAATGAACTGAATGAAGGTAAATTCACCCTCCGTAATATGAAGGAGAGTGAGGAGCATTCGCTTTCATTTGATGAGATCCTGGCCAAGCTGGGTAAGTAAGTGCTGTTTTGTACATAGCCCATCAATCGAACCTGAGACCCTTACAGGTATTCCCAACCGGGCCAGCCTGTATGAAAAGTATTCTGCTAAAAAAGTAAGGATACGTTTATCAGGGAAAACCGTTCACTTTAGCAAACCCTCCAAACCTGAGCTCGATTATTGATGGCTTGAAAAATGCCTAAAGTCATCCCTGCGAAGGCAGGGATCTTAGTATTGCCGGTAATTCAATCATAGATACGTAACAAACAAGTAGATTTCGGGCATTCGCCGCGAAGTGACCATCTTGTCTATGACAGAACCTGCTTTTTAATCGAACTCAGGTTCCAAGGATTCTAAATCCTTGAAGGGTTTTTTCTAATAAATTAATGGGCCCATTCGTAAGTATTGAGTTTTCACACAGGCTGGGACGCTGGGAATGAGAACAAAGCCAAGGCTTAAAAACGGATCATAAACAATGCTGAACTGTTACTTCTTCAGCATTTCTTTTAATTCATTAATATCTTCTACCTCCCCAATTATTGACAGCTCATCTCCTTCCTGAAGAACCGTAATGCCATGAGGAATTTTAATTTCACCTTTTCGCCGGATTATAGTAATTAAGCTTTGTCCGGGAAATGAAACCTCTTTGATCATCTTACCGATGTACTGCTGAGTGGCATCATCCGGGTTTAGTGTAATACGAATAAAGCGCTCATCTCTCAATAATATCTCACGCAGTTCTTCTTCACTATCGGCATTGCACCACCTTTCCAAAAATGATTTTGAACCCACCATTTCTGCAATATGGGCTAAAATGCGTAAATGCTGACCGCTGTTTTCTTTAGAGCTCACAAAGAAAATGATAGAATGAAGTTTACTCTCATCTTCATCTTCAGAAGCAGAGGATAATATCTTTCCGTCGCTATACCCTTCTTTGATTCTTACAAGAACCATTTCCGGTGATATTTTTTCATCAATTCGGGCGTGATTCAATGCTACACCCTCTGCTATTGGAATTGCGGTATAATCATCAGAGGTCATAAACATCTCCGTAAGCTTCTCTAAAGAAAAGCCCATTTTATCAGCGAGTTTTTGAGACGCTTCCTCAATGATCACTTTGTAATCTATATCAGAACTGAACTCAAGCACGTCAGCTCTTGAAATCAATTCTTCATAGGGATCTTCTTGACGAAGGCCCTTCTCTCTTAAAATATTTCTCATTTCTCCTTCAAGTCCTTGGTCTTTATGCTCACCAAGACGGGCATGTACGTGATAGATAGCTCCTTGCCGCTCCACATTAGCTTCCGCATAATACTTGTACCAAATAATGGAGGCTACAGAAACGGTAACAGTGAACAAAATGGACAAGACGCCCATCTCAAAGATCAGGATAATGGAAAGTATAATACCTGCAATTTGTATCCACGGATACCAAGGCGACTTAAAGCCCGGATCATATTCTTCGATCCGGCTTTCCCGCATCACAATAACTGAAAGGTTAAGCAGGCCAAACAATAATAATTGAAAAGCACTTGCTAATTTCGCAACCTCGGCAACATTAAAAGCCAATAGGAAAAATAACATCAATCCAACCGTTCCTAATACCGACCAGTGAGGGGTGCCTAATTTTCCAACAGTAGCAAAATGCCGGTTGACAAGTTTGTCACGCGACATAGCCATCGGATATCTGGAAGCGGACATAATTCCTGCATTCCCCGTAGAGGCAAAAGCTGCCACAGCTGCTACTACGACCAGGATCAAGCCACCCGGTTCAGGCAGCCAGTCTAAAAATACTTCACCGGCCGTGGCAACAGGAGTCAGATCTTCCCTGAATGCCGCAGGGTCAAGAAGAGCTACCATTATATAAACACCCACTACATATACTAATACCGCTGTCCCAATTGCCAGAAACATACCTAACGGAATATTCCGATCCGGATTTTTCACTTCTTCCGCAATACTTGCCACTTTAGTTAAACCCGCATAGGATACAAATACCATCCCGACTGTAGCAAAAAAGCCAAACACTCCTTCCGTAAAAAATGGGGTAAACTGTTTTTGAGCCACAGCAACCACATCCATCGAGAATACCTCAAAAACTCCCTGAATGATATAGAAAAACATAATAGTGACCAGAGCTGCAACTAATACTTTTTGAAGCCAGGTAGTTTCCTTTGCCCCTACCACATTCAATATCCCAAACACAATCGTTAAAAAGACCGCTACATAGAGGATATCCACTTCGTAGAAAATGGATATATAAGCGCCCATACCAATGAGCGCGAACGCACTTTTAAGAACTAAGGCTAACCATGATCCAAAACCTCCAATAGTCCCCAACATTGGACCCAAGCTTCGGTCAATGATATAATAGGTTCCTCCTGAGCGCGGAAGTGCAGTTGCCAATTCAGCTACACTGAACATGGTGGGTAATACAATAATACCTGAAACCAGGTAAGCTAAAACTACTGACGGGCCTGTTTCAGCTGCTGCCAAACCAGGTAAAAGAAAAAATCCGGAACTGAACATAGCACCGGTTGCAATAGCGTAAACATCCGAAAGACCTAATTCTTTCGCTAATTTTTTATGCTTCATATAACGTTTTTGTATATCTGATTTCGTTCAGCAAACAAGGCTAAACTTTTGCGACCTCATACCAATGGTACGTATTTATTTGCAAATCCATTTGGTTAACCTCATCAATAATATCAACCGCAGTGATAACTACAAAATTTTTTGCTTTAGTTAAATTTTAAAATCTCCTGAATCTAAGGTTTCATTAGAATACTGAATACGTATTCCGGTTTTTGGGCTGCTTTCAGCTGTTCAATACTTTCACCGGGTCGTACTAATCTCGCAACTGTATTTACTCCCTTCAGGTGTTCCCTTACGGATAGTTCTTTCGGGCTGAGCAGCATCAGTAACACATGTGCTTTGTTGGCTGTTTTGGGGATTTGAAGCCCTTCTTTCACAATGCCGACAAATAGCATCTGCTCCTGCACTATAGAAGTATGTGCATCATAAACCACTACGCCCGACATCATTTCCGGAGAGTAGTCTGAAGAGTTTTTAAGTAACCTGCTGATAAGGTGTTCCACTTTTTCTCTTGGAATGGTATCATCCCGGCTAAGCATTTTTACAAATTTTTCTTCCAGGCTATCACCGGTTTCCGAGATCACGATGCGGTCTTGTTTCAGCAACTTTTGCCTGGATCCTTCCTCAAGTTTTTTTGCCTGATGTTCCACTTCCGATGGATAAACGGTAATAAAGCAAAGCTTGGGGAACCGCTGCGCAACTACCCTCGGAAGACGATCAAGCCCCGGGCGCCACGATAATGAACCCTCGCGGGCACTTAAAAGCACAAACAAATCATCTTCCTCAATAGACTCATCCAGCCACCCTGGGAGTTCCATCCAGCTTTTCATGGATATAAATTTTGTTTCAAGTTCAGGCTTTACACGATTTATTCTGCGTTCCACATTTTTCATCCGTTCTTTTGGAGCTAAAACCGTAAGCGAACTTCCGATCTGATCTGCCATTAGTTTTATGGACCGAATAGCTCCATTAAAACCTGACTCCAGAGAGGCATAAGGAGGAATCGCGATCACCACTCGTTCTACCGTATTTATGGGCTTATGGATCTTGCAAACCATCACCATCTCATCAATCTTTTGAAGCAGTTGATCCAGGATACTCCCAAAAATACGCTGCCTCGCAGATGTAGCACCATTCCAACCTATTACGACTGTGGATGCCAATTTTTCATTCACTGATCGCGCTATCCCCTTGGCAATATTAAGATCAATGGCGGTTACCGGATTTACGGGGATTTCCGCAGCAGCGGCGTGCACAACCGCATGACTCAACATTTTTTCGCCACGAGCTACCTGGGCGTCTACATCCTTTCCGTCGTGTGCAACAGTTAACGGGTAGATGGGCTCTTCCGAGTTTTCATCCCGAATCATAAAAGCAATATCCATCAAAGCATCTGAGGTCTCCGGATTGGCCAGCGGAACAATGATGCGCTGTGGAGTTTGAGATGGCTCATACGGTTTTTTCTCTTCCTGCAGGGCAACCTCACGGCCAAATTTTTCAACCAGCCAGGGCCCAATCAAGCAGGTGATCAAAATCATGATGACTACAGCGTTTACAGCGGTTTGGTCAAAAAATCCAAGGTCATATCCCAGTAAAGTTACGGCCAGCGTTGCGGCAGATTGAGGGGTTGTCAGGCCAAAGATTACTAACCCCTCGGCATTTGAAAATCCTTTAAGCAGCCTTACGATCAACGAACCAATTGCTTTCCCTGCAAATACTAACGTTGTAAAGGAGATGGCGTAGATCCAAACCTCAAGGCTGGCGAGTACTTCCACATCAACCAGCATTCCTACTGAGATCAGAAAAAAGGGAATGAATAACGCGTTACCCACAAATTGTATGCGGCTCATCAAAGTTCCGTTTCCGGGAACAAGGCGATTCATAAGCAATCCGGCAATAAAGGCCCCAATGATGGAGGCAAGTCCCGCGAGCTCGGCTAAAAAAGCTGTTGTAAAAAGAACAGCCATCAGGAATACAAAGTCCACATCCGTCTCATGCTTCAAATTTCTGAAGAACCATCTTCCCAAACGTGGTAAAATAAGTACAGCTGCTATCAGAAATATGGCGATGGATGTTCCAAATAATGTCCAGTAGCCGGGGCCTTGCGCATCTCCCACAGTCCCGGCAATGATAGCTAAAATTCCGAGTGAAAGTGTATCGGTAACCAATGTTCCGCCCATCGACATGGTTACGGCTGTATTCTTTGTGATCCCTAATCGCTCTACAATGGGATAGGCAAGCAGCGTGTGTGAACCGACAATTGCCCCCAAAAGCAACGAACTTTCTAAGGAGTAATTGAACAGGTTCACCCCTGCAAAATATGCCCCAAGCGCCGGAAAAGAATAGGATAATATTCCAAAACCAATGCTTTGATTTCGGAGTTTTTCAAACCGGTTCAGGTCTATAGATAACCCGGCCATAAACATTAGGTAAAGTAAACCCACGGTTCCCAGTAACTCAATGGTACTATCTCGTTCAAGCAAATTGAGTACACTTGGTCCAATCACCATTCCTGAAAGGATAATACCCACCAAGCCCGGAATTTTGATCCTCTTAAAAACGATCGGAGCCACAAGAATAACGATCATCACTAAAGCAAAGATCATTACCGGATTTGAGAATGGCACAGAAAAGTTAAGTGATTCGTTCATATACCTTTGGAAATGTCAGGCTTATTTGCAGAAAGGAGGTAATCTTGCTGGTGTAAACTCATGCGTGTTTATTTTCGGTACTTGATAATTACTTAGAGGTAAAGACCGGTTACGCACGATGCACACTCAATCTTCTATCAACGCCTGCGAAGTTCGCTGACGGGCTGGAACTGATAGATGCTCTTTTCGAATTTCGCCCCACGTTCGGGTTCTCCGCTCCCACCGATGTGGAATTAGGCCGATTGTACAAATCATCAACAATGATAATGGCTTTTTAGTATCAGGTCAAACTTAACGTAATTTTGATTGATAAAAATCTGTGTCATCAATAAATCCAATTAATCAGTGGCTCAAATTTCATTATCTTTTTTATCTCTTAAAATTCACACATTCACTTTAAAAATTTTATACATGTTCCCATCGGAAGTAACCGATTTTTTTAAGGCTCAAAAAACGCCTTTCTATTATTATGATCTCGATGTTTTGAATGAAACGCTTGATCAGATCAAAACTCATGGGCTTTCAAAGGGATTTCATATCCATTTTGCGCTGAAGGCAAATAATCAGCCTAAGATCCTGGAGATAATAAAAAAAGCAGGTCTTGGTGCCGATTGTGTAAGCGGTGGTGAAATTCAGCGTGCCATTGATTCCGGGTTCAACCCTGAAGAGATTGCCTTTGCAGGTGTTGGTAAAAGTGATGAGGAAATGAAACTTGGATTGAAGCACGATATTTTTTGCTTTAATTGTGAGTCGCCGCAGGAACTGGAAGTGCTGAACGAGTTAGCAGGGCAGCGAAATACAATCGCTCGAATCGCTTTGCGACTTAACCCCAACGTGGAGGCCGATACCCATAAATATATCACCACCGGATTGAATGAAAATAAATTCGGCATCAACGCCTCCGATCTGGATGATGTGCTTGATACGTTGCCGGGGTTGAAAAACCTGAAACTGATCGGGATCCATTTTCACATCGGTTCACAGATCGAAAAGTTCACCCCGTTTGAAGCACTGTGTACAAAGGCCAATGCACTGAATGATCACATTGAGGAAAAAGGATTTGAGCTTTCGATAATAAATGTGGGCGGAGGATTTGGAATTAACTATGCGCATCCAAACGATCATTCAGTACCGGATTTTGAACGCTTTTTTGGATTGTTTGAGCAGAACATCAAGCTTAAAGACCATCAGCAACTGCATTTTGAATTGGGTCGGTCGGTGGTTGGTCAGTGTGGAAGTTTGATCACCAAGGTCTTATTCACCAAATACGGGCAAACCAAGAACTTCGCTATTGTGGATGCCGGCATGACTGAGCTTATCCGACCTGCATTATATCAGGCCGCTCACCGCATTGACATGTTAACCAGCTCTGGGGCGGAAGAAAAATATGATGTGGTCGGCCCAATCTGCGAAAGCTCCGATACCTTCCGAAAAGATATTTCTATTCCTAAAGTAGAACGCGGCGATCTCGTTGCCATACGCAGCGCCGGGGCTTATGGCGAAGTGATGCGAAGTGCCTACAATTTAAGAGAAGCGAATCCAACGGTTTATTCTGATGAGGTAGGGTAATTTAAAATTCGAAATTATGAATTTTAAATTTTGAATTGCTTTGGGTTTTAATAAATCTATATTCCTAAAAAGGTTTTTATCTCTTTCTTTAATTGAATGATATCAACTTCCCTTAAGGCCGCAATTTTTTTGATTGCTAATTTTTTATCAATAGTCGCGAACTTCATTCGGGTCATTGAGGGTTTAGGTTACCCAGCTTCTTTCCACTCAGCAAGTATACAATCAATCACCAATCCGGAATTTTGCTTTTACATTACTTGTTACAAACATAACCAATATATCAGGCCCGGAATTATATTCCCTCGGTGGAATCACAAGTGCCGACCTTCTTTTAGTTGCTTTAAGATTTGTGAATGAAAAGGTAAGCAAAACTATATCCCATTAATCATAGGTCATTGTATATCTCGTCTTCTTCGTTATCCCATTCGGAAAATGCAGGTTCGCTCACTTTCATAATTTCATTTAAATCACTTTCATCCTGCATTCTCTCCATTGCTTCCTCTACATAATCATCAATAAGCTCGCTTACCAGCCCGCTTATAGTTTTCCCTTCTAAAGATGCTATCGCCTTCAGTTTTTTACGTTTATCATCGGAAATTCTGATACTCATTACACTCATAGTTCCTCCTTTTTGTAGTATAACCTACTTGAAGTAAATTATTTCTTCAAATCAACCTAATTTCCCCGCAATATACCCTGTGGTCCATGCAGCCTGGAAGTTGAAGCCTCCGGTTACACCATCAATATCCAATACCTCCCCTGCGAAATAGAGATTAGAAGATCTGCGACTCTGCATGGTTTTCATATCCACATCCTGTAAGCTGATTCCCCCACAAGTCACAAACTCTTCCTTAAAAGTAGTTTTCCCTTCCACCTTATATTTATCATTGGTCAATAAATGCACCAGCCGGTTGATGTTTTTCTTACCCATATTCTGCCAGATCATATCGTTACCCAACTCTAATTTGTTGATCAGGAATTCCCATAATCGCCCCGCCAGGCCAAACGGATTTACATTTGCGATCTTCTTTTTCCCATGCTCATATTCAATCGTTTTCAGAACATCCCGCACTTCTTGCTCGGTTCGTTCACCCGTCCAGTTCACTAATACCTTGAAGGCATAATCCTTCTTATTCAGCTCCCTTGCGCCAAATGCTGAAAGCTTTAAAATAGCCGGGCCGCTCATTCCCCAGTGCGTGATCAAAAGCGGGCCGCCGCTCTGCAATTTCGATCCCATAATCTTAACCGAAACCGGCTCAGCTACCACGCCCATCAATTCTTTGATCGGTTCATTGGGCATGTTGAATGTAAAGAGTGAAGGCACCGGTTCTTCGATCTCATGATTCAGCTTTCTCAGCCAGTCAAAACCGCTTGCCCTCGGACTACCGCCGGTTGCGACAATTACTTTATCGGCTGTAATCCTGCCACCGCGGTAAAATCCGAGTTCATAACCATCACCCAATCGCTTCATACTTTTGATATTAGATTTGGCTTTGATACCAATTCCAAGTTTACGCGTTTCCTGCATCAGGCAGTTGATAATGGTTTCGGAGTCATCCGTGGTTGGGAACATGCGTCCGTCTGACTCGGTCTTCAGTTCAACCCCGCGCTGCTGGAACCAGTTGATGGTATCGGTTGGGGAAAATATCCCAAAGGCTTTTTTTAGCGGCCGTTCTCCTCGAGAATAATGCTTTACAAGCTCCCGAATATCAAAACAATGATGGGTTACATTACACCGCCCGCCCCCGGATATCCGGACTTTGGAAAGCAGTTTATCCGACTTCTCATAAATGGTAACTTTAGCTTCCGGGTGATAGGTTTTCGCTGAAATAGCTGCAAAAAATCCGGCTGCTCCCCCGCCAATCACTGCTACTTGTAGGTCTTCTTTCTTCATGAAAGAAAGATACCGTTTCTTTAGGTGAGTCACGAAATAGAACGAGGATAAAGCGGATTGGGCGGATGATCGCTGAAATGATAGGGTGTTTACTCGGTGTATTATTAACCTCTATACCCAATTTTTGATTGATATTGAATTTCAAAAAGTTTACAGATAAAAATTTCTCCGATTTGTTTTTCTTTGCCTCGGGTTTCGCCCGGGGCTGCCAAAAATATGACTCCGCTGGGGTCGAGTAATCTTAAAATCTGCTAATCCGTCATTCAGCACTACAGATTCCTGCCTTCGCAGGAATGACTTTCACACACTCCTACAAATAAACTATTTATGAACTGGAAACCAGAGCTTCCGGGACAGCATTACGAAGATGGACAGCCTGTTTGAAAAGTATTATGCTAAAAAAGCAGGGATACGTTTATTAGAGAAAACAGTTCACTTTAGCAAACTCTCCAAGGATTTAGAATCCTTGGAGAGTTGTTTCCTACTAAATTAATGAGTCCATTCAGAAGTATTGAGTTTTCACACAGGCTGCGGAGCTTCAGAGATTTCGTGGAAAAATCCCCGGAACTTAATTCCGAATTTGGCATGGAATAGGTTCAGATTCGCCTTACTTTTCATCTTCATTTTCAAGACGACTATTTATGCAGATCAACGTACTTAAATTCGGCGGCACCTCCATGGCCGATCATAAAACATGGAAACAGGTGCTGGAGATCATCAGTAATTATGAATATCCCGTGGTGGTGGTTTCGGCAACGGCACGGACAACCCGTAAGCTGGTAGAAGCCGGTAACCTGGCAGCAAAAGGTAAACTGGATGAGGCGCTGGAGATCTCTAAATCCATCCAAAAGCGACATAACCAGATCGTTGCGGATTTCCTTGAAGAAAATCCCCATGCAAAGAATAAGCTCATAAAAGACAGCTGTACCAAAAACACCGAAGCTAAAATCGGTAAGCTGAATAAACTCCTGACTTATACCGAGCGGCAAGGGGTACTTTCTCCCCAAATGAAAGATGCTATTTCAGCGATGGGAGAGCAAATTTCGTCTTACCTCCTCGCACAATGTGGACTGGCGCTGGATATGATGACTCAACAAATAGAGGCGCGAAAGCTCATCAAAACGGATTCGGAATATGGGAAAGCCAATCCCAATCGCTTGCTTATCAATCAGCATTGCGGCTCGCTGGAGACCGTGCTTGAAAGTGGATTCACGCCCATAATCGGTGGATTTTACGGGGAATCAAAAGACAAGACCGTTACCACTTTGGGGTTTGAAGGCTCAGATTATTCAGCAAGCTTGATCGGGGCGGCTATTGGAGCTCAAACCATCGAAATATGGACTGATGTAAGTGGTGTTTTTACCGGCGATCCTCGTTTCATCCCGGAAGCAAAACCTCTCGCTGAGATGAGCTACTTTGACGCTACCGAGATGGCTTATTTTGGAGCGAAAGTCCTTCACCCTTCCACTTTAAAACCGGCTCAGGAGCGTAATATCCCAGTTTTTGTAAAGAATATGTTCAAGCCTGAGGATAAAGGAACCAAAATTGTTCGCCACTCAAAACACGACCTCGATGTATTGGCTCTTTCTTTCAAACAAAATATGGCGACGGTGACCGTTAGTGCTTACGAAACGGTAATGGGATATTCCTTTTTAACAAAAGTATTTGCCGTTTTGGAAGAACACCGGCTGGCGGTTGATGCCGTAAATACGACCGAAGCTTCGGTTACCATTGCCCTGTCAGATTCAGAGATTCTGGATCAGCTCTCAAAGGAATTCATTGAGATCGGCACGGTAACACTGGAACGGCAAAAGGGATTGCTCACGCTCATCGGCTGTTCTATCAATAAAGCTGATAAACTCACCAACACCATTTTTTCTTCCCTTGAAGAAGTTGAACTGAATATGATCTCCTTCACTAAAGAAAAACGAATTTTGAATGTGGTGATGGATGATGAAAAGCTGATAGAAACCACCCAAAAACTTCACAATCAGTTATTCTGATTTTTTTGATTCCTGAGTAGCGGCCGATTCTTTCAGTTTGTCAGGGATCACAATACCTAACCGCTTAGCACGCTCTCTCCATTTTTGACGAGCCAGCTTTTGCATGTCTTCGATGGCATCAATTTCATCCACGATCTCCATGCCGAACAGGGTTTCTACCACATCTTCCATAGTAACTACTCCAGAAAATCCTCCATATTCATCTACAGCCACTGCAATGTGTTCCTGCTTTTCAAGCAACCGCTCAAATAGGGTTTTTAAAGAAATAGTTTCCGGCAAAATCAACACTTCCCGTTTGATCTCTTTAAGCGTCTTTTCCCCGTTCCCTTCTGAAAGATTATAGTAGAGATCGTTTTTCAATATATAACCGGTGATATCCTCTTCATTTTCTCCATATATAGGCATCCGTGAAACCCGAAGTTCGTCTTTATCCTTCAGGATCTCATTAATGGTTTGATCTTCCTGAAATTTCACCACCACAATTCGGGGGGTCATTATATCTTTGACCCGAAGCGATCTAAAACGAATGAGATTTTTAAAAATATTGGATTCCCCTTCCTCAAAAATGCCTTCCTCAAAGCCAAGTTCTGCCATAGCACTGAATTCTTCCCGGCTTACCGTAGGCTGATTTTCTTCACTCGAAAGCCGTTTGGTGATCCATTGTGAAAGCAGGACCAATGGATACGTTATTATGATCAAAAACTTGGTTGTTTTGGCAGCAAATCCAGAAAGTTGTTTCCAATAGGTTGCTCCCAAAGTTTTTGGGATGATCTCCGAAAAGATTAGAATAACCAGCGTTAAAACGGCTGATGTTATACTAACATACGCATTCCCAAACACGGCTTGCGCCTGGGCACCGACTCCTGCAGCACCTACGGTGTGGGCGATCGTATTTAAGGTCAGGATCGCGGAAAGCGGGCGATCTATATCTTTCTTCAATTCTTTAAGAAGCTGGCCTGTTTTCGGGTTGTTCTTCTCTGTAACCGCAACAAAAGAAGGTGAAATTGAAAGCAGTACAGCTTCAAGAATAGAGCATAAAAATGAAACTCCGATTGCCAGCACCAAATAAAATATTAATAATCCCATGCGCTAAATGTAATGTAAATAAGAGAGTGTTTTTGTGAAAAAAGTAATCAGAACTCAGGACTCTGAATTCAGAATAGCTTTATAGTAACCATCAAGCAGGCGGCTCACTTCTTCGAATAAATTATTTTAAGTGATCTGAATTTCCATAGTTCAAATATTTTGCAAGAATGAGGTAATATCTGCATTCTTCCAATGAACCGTGCGAAATATTCAAAAAACGCATTATATCTTTTGTTCCGCGTTTCTTGAATCCTTCAGCAATATTAGCTGGAATAGAAACAGCAGCTCGCCAAAATTGAGAACTCAATCCATAAAGTTCATGTTTATGGAAGTTCTTGGTATAGTTCGTGTTTAACACAAACTTATGAGCTTTTTGCCACACAATTAAGTCTTGAAAAGTTTTAGCCGGTTTTCTCATTTTTCTAACTGTTTTAGATTTTTATTTCTGAATCCTGAGTTCTGAATTCTTTAGCAGTTAGAGCTACGAACTTTAAAAACCTTACAAAAAACTTTAATACTCATCTTTACAATTTTCACGGAGCATGGTCAGCACATGTTGAAAATCATCAGGCAGTTCAGAATCAAATCGAACCATTTCTCCGGTTTTGGGATGTTCAAACCCCAGGGTTTTAGCGTGAAGAGCCTGCCGGCCTAATCCCGTGATGAGGTTATGAAACATCGATTTCCGGGAGCCGGTGTTGGGGCCGTATCTCACTGACGTCCCTCCATAAGTCGGATCTCCAAATACATGATTTCCCATGTGAGCAAAATGAACCCGGATCTGATGGGTCCGCCCGGTTTCCAGTTTCACCTCAACCAGACTCAGATAATCAAAATATTCCAGCACTTTGTAATGTGTGACGGCGTGTTTTCCCTGCCCTTCTGTTTTTACGGTCATCAGCTTCCGGTCTCTCTTGGATCGACCGATATCACCTTCTATGGTTCCTTCCTCATCAGGTGTTCCCCAAACAATGGCCCAGTAGGTTCGTTCTACATCTTTTTCCTGGAAGAGGCCGCTTAATTTGGTGAGCGTTTCCTCATCCTTAGCCACCACTAATAATCCACTGGTATCCTTATCCAAACGGTGTACAATGCCGGGACGTAAATTTTCGTCTTCATCCTCACCGGCAAGCTCATCCACGTGATACATGAGTCCATTTACCAGCGTGCCGGTCCAGTTTCCATAGGCAGGGTGCACCACCAAATCGGCTTCTTTATTTACAATGATGAGGTCGTCATCCTCATAGACGATATTCAGTTCCATCTTCTCAGGCTTTGCCTCGGGCGGAGGAGGTTTGGGAAGTTCGATGAAGATCTCATCCCCTGGCTGCATAATATAGGATGCCTTTTCCTTCTTCCCATTCACCTCCACATAGCCATCCTTGATCGCCTGCTGCACCTTATTTCGGGATGCATTTTCCACAAAAGAGGTGATGTATTTATCCAAACGAATATCACTGTCTTGCCCATCGGGCACGGTATGTTCGTAGATCGTAGTCTGTCGGTCTTTTCCGGCTTTCTTTTCCATACCCACAAGGTACGCACTTTCAACTTTTTTGTAAGGAATTAGTTTTTCATCGCTCTTACTATATAATTCAAAATGAAAAATTTAAAATTAAAAATGGGTAAGCATGAAAGAGAATGTTATTCAGAATAAAAGTTTTGAGTTCGCACTGAGGATCATAGCACTCTATAAGAAACTTCAGGACGAACGTGAATACGTACTATCAAAACAAGTGTTAAGATCCGGTACAAGCATTGGTGCTAATGTTGAGGAGGCAATAGCAGGTCAATCAAAAAAAGATTTCCTTTCTAAGATATCTATTTCTTTAAAAGAAGCACGCGAAACACGATATTGGTTGAGATTATTAAAAGAAAGTGAGTTAACGAATATTGATGTCGATGCGTATCTTAATTCATCTTTTGAGCTGATCAGTATTCTATCAGCTATCGTTAAAACTACAAGACAAAAGCTGAATTAATTTTTCTTTTTGAATTTTAAATTTTGAATTCCCTATGATCAAGAATTTGTACATAAAAGACTTTGCCCTAATCGACGAGCTGGAGGTTGAGTTTGAGGAGGGGTTGAATATTCTGACCGGGCAGACGGGCGCAGGAAAGTCCATCATTATTGGGGCTCTGAACATGATCCTTGGTGAGCGGGCTGATACGGAAGTCATTCGTCAGGGAGCTGATAAAGCCATTTCAGAAGCTACTATTCGGGTTGGGGATGACGATGAGTTGAGGTCACTGCTGGAAAAAAATAAAGTCGAGTTTAATGAATATTTGATTCTCCGCCGGGAGATCAGAAACACCGGAAGCCGGGCATTTATTAATGACACCCCGGTGAACATCAGCGTGCTGAAAGCTGCCGGAGATCTGTTGGTGGATCTTCACGGACAGCACGATCATCAATTGTTGCTCAAAGAAGAAAATCACCTTGGAGTGATCGACGGATTTGGGGAAGTTGAGCCTATCCTGAAAGGCTACAAGGCTGAATACAAAAAAATGACGGAGCTGCAGAAAGAACTTCGTGCCTTAAATAAAAGAGAACATGAACTTGAAGAGAAAACCGAACTTTACCGCTTTCAGGTACAGGAACTTGAAGAAGCCCGGCTTGACGAAATTGACCTCGAACAGCTGGAGTCGGAAATGAACCTGCTGGACAACGCAGAAGTGCTCGATCAAAAAGCGGGTGCCATTTCAGAAATGGAGGAATCGGATGATGGGAATATTATTCAGTTGCTAAACTTCCTGAAATTGAACCTGGAAGATCTGGCCCGTATTGAGCCGGAGTTTGAGAATTACCTCCAGGAAATAAATGCCGCACGGGTAAGTATTAACGAAGCCATTGCTTTTGCTGAGCGATATCGGAATAGCATCGAATTCAACCCAAACCGATTGGAAGAATTGCGCCAGCGACAATCAGAACTGAACCAGCTTCAAAAGAAATATCAGCGCGATATTCCGGAACTTGTTGGCTATTTGAATGAAATCAAACGCGAACTTTCCATCGCTGATAATTTTGATCTGGAAATTGAAAAGCTGGAGCAGTCAATTGCCTCTCAGGCTCAAGTTTTGAAAGAGCACGCCATCTCACTTCACAAAACCCGGGATAAGATCGGAGAGAAACTGGCCGTGCAGATTCAGCAGGAATTAGCCAAAGTAGGCATTCCGCATTCCAAATTAGACGTTCGTGTAGATTGGATGCTCTCCGACAACGGCTGGATCAAAGTGAACGGCAAGACCATAGACTGTACCGAAACCGGTTGCGATGACGTCCGCATGTATATTTCCACCAACAAAGGAGAAGAGCCTAAGCCATTAGCTAAAATTGCTTCCGGTGGGGAGATCAGCCGTGTGATGCTGGCACTGAAATCCATTCTCGCCAAAGAGCAAAGCCTGCCGATTATGATCTTTGATGAAATTGATACGGGTATCAGCGGGGAGATCTCCGAAAAAGTGGGGGCTTCTATGCGAAAGTTATCCGAACATTGTCAGATAGTGGCCATCACCCATCAGCCGCAAATTGCGAGTCAGGCCCACAAACATTATAAAGTAGCCAAAGCTGAAGAAGGCGAACGAACCGTAACCCGCATCATCCCGCTTTCCGATGAAGAACACATCCGCGAAATCGCCAGTTTAATGAGCGGTTCGCAAATCACCGATTCTACCTTAAACAGTGCCCGCGAGTTGATCGAGAAGAATACATTCAAAAATTAGAGAATTACCCGGGCAATCAACGACGCCGGATGCGCTGCTACTCTATCCACCCCATCCTTAATCTGGTGGCGGCACGAAAATCCCGGAGCACAAACTTCCTCTTCCTTATTTTCTCTCAACTTCGGAAATAGCACCAACTCACCAATATCCTGCGAAACCTCATAGTGATCTTTTTCATACCCAAAGCTACCCGCCATTCCGCAGCACCCTGTTTCCAATACTTCGACTTCATATCCGGCAGCTTGCAAGGCTTCCACTGTTGGCTCATTTCCAACCAAGGCTTTGGCATGACAATGTCCGTGCAGCAGCACTTTATTGGATGAATCAGAAACAGGAATACGGTCTTTATTTTGGGTTATAAACTCTTCAAACATGAAAGAAGAACCCGCCAGTTTTTGAGCAAGCGGAAGTTCTTCCTTATCACACAATTCCAGAAATTCATCCCGAAGTGTCAGTATCTCGGAAGGCTCCAGTCCGATCACAGGAATCCCGGCTTCCACATATTCCTCAAACTCAGCCAATACTTTTTTGGTGATGAATTTGGCTTCCTTCAGGAACCCTTTGGAAATTTGGGGTCTGCCGCTTTCCATACTTTTAGGGATGATGACTTCATAGTCCATTTTCTCCAATACATACACGGCATCCATCCCGATCTTTGGTTCGTTGTAATTGGTGAACAGATCCACAAACAGAACCACTTTGTCATCTGATCTTACGGCTCCATTTTTCTTGTGCTTTCGATACAAACTTCGAAATGTCTTGGATGCAAATGCGGGCATATCCCGTCGCGCATCGATCCCGAACATCTTCTCAAAAACCCATTTTCCCGGTTTTGAAGCTACAGCTTTATTGGCAATTCCAGGAGTTATGGAAGCCAATGGAAATAATTTCCCGGCATCAGAGAAAAACCGTTCTTTTAGTTTTGAACCATTTTTCTGATGCCAGCCATTCATGAATTCCGCCTTCATTTTTGCCATGTCCACATTAGCCGGACATTCACTTTTGCAGGCTTTACAACTCAGGCAAAGATCGAGCGCTTCTTTCAGATCTTCAGATTCATAGCCTTCAGGATCTTCACCGGAAAACACTTGCCGAAATACATTTGCACGTCCACGTGTCGAATCTTTCTCCTCTTTGGTGGCCATATAAGAAGGACACATTGTTCCACCGCTTTCAGCTAATTTCCGGCAAACCCCGGCTCCGTTGCAAAGTTCCAAAGCATCACCGACCCCCCCTTCTTTATTCCATGAAAATACCGTTTCGGCTTCCGGCTTTATGTAGTCGGGAGAAAACCTCAGGTCGGCATCTACCGGTTTGGGATCTACAATTTTACCGGGATTGAAAATATAATTCGGGTCCCATATCTCCTTCACCTGCTTCAGAACCGGGAGCATTTCTTCGCCCAGAATCTTCTTGATGTAGGGTGCCCTGACACGGCCATCCCCATGTTCCCCGGAAAGCGAGCCATTGTATTTTTTGACCAGGTCGGCGATCTCTTCTGCCATTACCTTCATTTTTTCCAAACCTGCTTCGCAGGTGATATCGATCTGCGGGCGAAGGTGTAATTCCCCCACCGACGCATGGGCGTAAAACACGCAATGAGTATCATGCTTTTTAAGGATCTGCTCAAACTCTTTTACGTACTCCGGGAGGTCCTGAACACGGACGGCAGTATCCTCACAAAATGATGGAGAACGTCCATCTTTACCTAAGCCCATCAATAAACCAAGCCCGGCTTTTCTAAGATCCCAAACCCGCTTCATTTCATCAGTATCTGTAATGATCGGATAGGCATAACCCAGTGACTTTTCCTTCAGTGTTTTACTCAACGCTTCCGCTTTTTGCTGAAGTTCCTTCAGGTCATTTCCCTCAAGCTGGGTAATCAAAATGTATCTCGGCTCGCCTTCCAAAAAGAAGCGGTTTTTCCGCTGCTCGATGTTTCCTTTGGTGGCATCCATGATAATATAATCCACCAACTCCACCGCTGCAGGTTCATATCCCACAATGTGGACGGCGGCTTTCATCGCCTCTTCCAGCGATTCAAACTGAGGAACAACTACGAGCTTATGCTCATCTTTAGGGATCAAATTCAATTTTGCAGAAACCGTCATTGCCAGGGTCCCTTCACTTCCGCAGAGTAATTCACAGAGATTGAATTTTCTTCCTTTCGGGTTAAAAGGCTGCATCTCCACAAGCTTATCCAACGCATAGCCGGTATTTCTGCGGATGATGTCTTTGTGTGGATAACTCCGCTCTATCAGTTCCCGGTTCTGCTCTATCAGCTTCAGCATGGAGCGATAGATATATCCTTCCAGATTATCCCGCTTTTTCCTGGCTTCCAGTTCTTCGGGAGTCAGCGGTTTGAAATAAGCGACCGAGCCATCACTTAAAACAGCCTCAACTTCGAGGGTATGTTCACGGGTCGTCTGGTACTTGATAGAAAAGGAGCCGGAAGAATTATTCCCGATCATGCCGCCCAGCATACACCGATTCGTGGTAGCCGTATCCGGGCCAAATAGCAGATCGAATTTTTCAGCTTCACGGTTCAAGGTATCCCGGATAACCCCCGGCTGAACATGGGCTATTTTCGAAACTTCATCTAAATTTAGGATCTGATCCATATAGCGGGAAACATCCATGATTACTCCCCCGCCTGTTGCCTGCCCGGCCAAACTCGTCCCCGCGCTTCGTGCCGTAATAGAAAACTTGTGCGTATTGGCTTGCCCCACCAATGCCCGGATATCGCTGATGGTTTTGGGGAAAGAAACTCCTTCGGGCACTTCCTGATACATGGAAGCATCCTGGGCATATAAATGGCGGGTAAGTGAATCTCGTTGAATCAAAAAAGCTCCTGCTGAATTAGGGCAGTAGTTTGAGGTTAATTCGGGATAAATTCAATGAGTAATTGGTATTAATTATCTTTTATCCACTCCGTGATCTTCCCCAGGAATCCATCTACAAATTCTTTCTCCAAAAGTGCATACTCGGAAACCTGTCCGCTTTCAGCTTGCTGAAAAAGGTGGTTCGCATTTGGAAAAACCTCCACCTCATAACTTACTCCTGCCTTTTCCAGGGCACTCTCAATCGGTTTTCTGTTTAGCTCTTCGGTAACCTGAGTATCCTTTCCTCCAAATAATACCAAAACCGGGATATCCAATTCTTTGAGGTCTTCAGCCGGATCATAGAATAGCAATGACTTTACCTGAGGAGAACCATATACAGCCACTAATTGATCTACCTGTTGATTTACAAAAGCATCAATATCCGGAATGCCTGCTTTTTGACTTTCAGGCAATGACTCGATCATGCTCCGGTATTGATCCATGTAATTTTGTCTGGCTATTTCAACATTCTCATCATCGCGAATCGCAACCATTAGCTCTTCGCGCAACGTGATCTCTTTCTCCACTGCGTGATCAGGATGTACTCCTTCTCCATATGCCTGCTTCACCTGGGAGCGAAGTACTTCTTTCAGGCTTACACCGGTTGAGGCCATCAGGATCAGCTTATCTACCTCCTGATTTTCATCCGCTACCTTTCCAGCTACAACACCACCCTGACTGTGCCCTATCAGTATGATCTCTGAAAAGGATTCTTTTTCAAGATCATTCAGGTAATCAATGATTGCATTGACATCGCTTGCCAGCATATTCAGCGTTGCATCTGAAAAGTTGCCGGTCGATCTTCCAATTTGACGATCATCATACCGAAAGCTGGATATTCCATGTTGCTTGAGATGCTCCGCCATTTCCGCAAAGATCTTAAATCCAAATACATCTGAATTTCGATCCTGGGCTCCACTTCCTGAGATCATGATTACCACGGGGGAGTTTCCAGAATTCTTCGGAGTAACCAAAGTCCCGGCAATTTCCACTGCCCCGGCAGGAATGATCAGCTCTTTTCCCGCACCGAGTATTTTTTCAGGCTCATCTGATGCACTTTGTTTTTCGAGCTCAAACGGGAAAGCAGACATACCCTGTTTATACATTCCAGTGATCAAACTGTCGGATTCTAATACCCCTTCAAAATCACCGTTTCCCTGTCCGGTAAAGAAAGTAAAAAAAACGGAATCTTCTTTTTGTTCTATTCTCGTCAGGTTCAAACCCATTGCCCCTTGCTGGGGAATATCAAGCTTGCCTGAGTAAGACCCCGACTCTCCCTCAATATGAAACACTACTTTGAGCTGTTGCCCCTGAATGTTGATCGCCCCTTCCCAATCACCGGAAATTGATGTTTGGGCATTTACGGAAAAGCAGAATAATGATAAAATCGTGATGGCTAATAGTCGCATGGCATACAGCCTTTTAAAATTAGGAGTAATTACAGGTTTCGCTCTTAGGTTACGAAAAAGTAAATGATAAATTTTATAAAAGTGACTACATCCTAATTAACGTCAGTTCGAGATAATTATCTTCGTTAAACCTTTGTGTCACCGTCTGATGGCTCCAAGCCCATCTGATCGAATCCGTAGTTGTTTGCCCTGCTCCTCGGTCTGATGGCTCTAAGTCCATCTGACCGATTGCTTGATTTGGACTCCTAAGCTTGTTCTTCTCCACTCTAACAACTTCTGGGGCCTAATCCATCCATCAGATGGATCTCATAGCCATTTTAAAATTCTTTTTGGAGCATTCTTTAAATCAAATTCACACTAATTAAGCTGTTTGTGGGGAAGAAAATTAGCTTCTACTTTTCTAACGATCTCATCCCCAATAGCTAACCCGGCAGTTGCAGCGGGACTCGGCGCATTCAGTACATGAATCTGTCGATCTACAACTTCGAAGTAAAAATCATCAAGGATCTCTCCATTGGGTTGAAGCGCCATCGCCCGAATTCCGGATGGCGATACTCTCAGGTGTTTTTCCTGAACTTCTGGAATCAGTTTCTGTAATCCTTGTACGAATGCCTTTTTAGAAAAGGAGCGCTTGTATTCATCCAGTCCCATGCGCCAGTGCTGGCGGGCCATTTTCCAAAATCCCGGGAAGTTCAAGGTCTCGGTAGTTTCCTTCAGGCTGAAAGAAAACTTTTTATATCCTTCCCGTTTGAAAGCAAATACTGCATTGGGTCCACATTCAATTCCACCCAAAGCCATGCGGGTGAAATGAACTCCCAGAAATGGAAATTCAGGATTGGGCAGCGGATAGATCAGGTCATTCACCAAATACTCTGCTTCCGGTTTTAACTCATAATATTCACCCTTAAAAGGCACGATCTTGACCGGAGAATGAACCCCTGCAAAACGAGCGACATGGTCGGAATATAAACCGGCACAATTCACTAAAAACCGGGAATGTACGTGCTTACCTCCTGCTTCAATAACAATTTTATCTCCTTTATCCGATATATTACTGACTGCACTGTTGAACTGAACCTTACCATTTCCCTCTTCCAGCAGCTTCATCAATACCCTGCACATTCCGGCATAATCCACAATACCTGCGCAAGGTACACGAATGGCAGCAACTCCGTTTACGTGAGGTTCAAGTTCCTTCAGGCGACCAGTATCGATCAGCTCAATACCTTCTATCTCATTTTGGAGACCCCGTTCAAAAATTTCCTGAAGTTTAGGGATCTCGGATTCGTCCGTAGCTACAATTACTTTGCCGCATACATCGATTGCAACATCGTGTTCTTTACAGAAGTCGACCAGTTGATGACGGCCATCCACGCAATTACGCGCTTTATAGCTTCCGGGCTTGTAGTAAATGCCTGAGTGAACCACCCCGGAATTTTTCCCGGTTTGATGAGCTGCCACCCGATCTTCCTTTTCAAGGACAAGGATCCGTGCCTCAGGATATTTTAGCGATAATTTATAAGCCGTAGAAAGGCCAACTATTCCGGCCCCAACAATCGTGAAATCGTACATCATGGGGCAAAGATATGATTTATTGTCTCGTCCTAAAATAGATTGACAGTTTTAGGGTGATAATTTTTTAACTGAGGGAGTATTTCTCTCTTTTTTTTATGAACCTCATTGGGAATTTGCATGTCAAGACTTAGATAAGGACGTTCATTATTATAACTGTAGACAGATTCAGCTACAAGTTTTTCTAAATCTTTCTTGTTTGCACACTGAGTGAATAAGAACTCCTCTTTGAGTATTCCATTTATTCGTTCAGCAAGAGCATTTTGATGGCAATCATAGCCACCGCTCATCGAGGGGAATGATGTTATTAGTTTCCAGTATCCGTTAACAATAGCCCAAACAATATTGTAGTCCGCGATCCGAATGATAGATCGCTGATTCAGAGCCAATACGCTCGGTTGGTGTTTCCTTGGTTTTCCAGAATAAGTCAAATTAGTGTCAACCTATCTTAGGACGGGACACTTGATGAAATAAAAAAAGGCCGGTTTATAAACCAGCCTTTTTCGATCCATATGTCGCTAAGAACCAATGTTTTCATTTTCAGGTAATGGAAAAGATTCCCAAACATTATCTTCCGTTCTATCCAGCGGAAGTTCATCCAAACGATCATATCTTCTCATATCAATCCATCGGTGTCCTTCAAAGAAAAGCTCATATCGACGCTGATTAAGCATCTCGTCAATTACCTCGGCCTGACCTCCAATACCTCGGTTGAAATCAGGAAGTCCCGCATTATTTCGAATAATGTTCAGATCATCTTCAGCAGCATCTAGATCACCAGCATTATTTCGTTGTGCTAAAGCTTCTGCTCTAATGAGGATAAGCTCAGCATTTCGGATTATGGGCATAGGTGCAGTTTGGTTTTGGTATACAAACAGGCCATAATCACTGGAAAGACCATCAAGGGATGCCGCCTCATCTCGTAAAACAACTTTTACATCTATGCGCTCATCGTTGTTTTCAGCATCATCAACCCAGGAATTATGTGCTACCCAGCTATCGCCGGAACCCGCCTGTGGATCTGAGAATACTGGATTCAACATATCATTATTTGCAGTAGAATACACGTGATATACACCCATACCTAAGGGGGCATTGACATTAATGAAAGACTCGGGCAGATAATCATCTAAAGCTCCAATCCAATCTTCCTGATAAACTGCTACACGTGCTCTTAAAGCCCTGTTAAATTCCCTGAAAGTTTCAGGAGTGTTAAAGCTCTCAAATCCACTTGACAAAGAAAATGCAAAATTATCTCCAGCATCATCCAGATTTGTTGCTGCTTCATCCAGAAGAGTCGCAATTAAATCCTCGGAATCTGCTTTAGACAAAACATCTCCTGTTGAAGAAAAATCTTCTTCAGGCTGTATCCTTATTCCATTTTCATTTGTAAGGGTAACTGCCATCAGATATTGATAGGCTTTCATAGTTTTTGCAAATCCTAATACTCCATTATATTCCTCATCGGTAAATACACCGTCCTCATTTAGTGTTTTAGCGGCTTGAATTAGAATATTAGAGTTACGGATCACGGAATAGTAGGAAGCCCAAGGCCTGGTAATATAGAATGAACCTGCATCAAGTTGGGAATTACCTTTCCCCAATAGATCCGCTGTATTACGGGGTTCTGCCGCAAGAAAACGATACATTTCACGGCCTATCATGCCCACATTTATATGGTATATGCGAAGTTCTTCCCGCAAACCGGATTCTGTTCCAGTTACCAAAGTATTTATATCAGATGGCGTGGGATTGTTAATAATCTGATTTAATTCTGAGTTATTAGGATCCGATCTATCTTCTATACTCAAGATATCGCAGCCTGTACTCAGTACAACAATGGCACATATTAATGCCACGTAGCTCAAAAAATTATTTTTTAAATATTTCATAATAGTGATACCTCTGAATTAAAAATCAAATTTTAGATGGAAGTAGTATTGCTTCGAAGAAGGATAGGGAGCAACTTCAATACCTTGTGCAATAGGTTGGTTCCCAAAATTCGAAACTTCAGAATCATAACTGCGATAAGGTGAAATCGTAATCAAATTGGTTGCTGATGCTCCAAAGCGAATACCTCGGATACCTTCACTAATTTTAGAAATTATTGATTCCGGGATACTGTAATACAAACCAATTTCTCTTAACCGTAAATAAGAACCATCCTGAATAAATTGATCTGTACTTACTCCAAGCAGGCTCGTTCTTTTAACACCGTTTGGTGTATCGTCAGTAATATCTGCTGCTTCATTTCTAAAATCGGTAAAAGTAAGATCTGTATCATCATAATCCGGTGTGGTTCCGTTCAGATCAAACAGAAGCTCCGTTAAATTGATAACATCTCCGCCTTTTTTCCAATGGAACAAGAAAGAGAAATCTAAGTTTTTGAAAAGTTGAAAGTCATTTCCAAAAGACATTTGAAAATCCGGCTCTCCATCTCCAAGTTTTTTATTAACAATAACAGGGTTACCACTTCCATCGGTAACTAAATTTCCGTTATCATCAACTTGTGGATCTATCCCGACAATTTGAGTAGCTGATTTTCCTTCTTCAATACGGTAAACACCTAAAGAAGTACCAAATCCACCCACATCAAAAGCAGGAACAGGAAGATCCGTCACTTTAGAAGTATTTTTCCAAAAATTAATGTTGGAGTTCCATATAAAATCAGGGTTTGATACCGGCTGCAGGTTTAAGCTAACTTCTACCCCCCTGTTTCTCATTTCACCGGAGTTGAAACTTTCAAAACTAAAACCAGTTGAGGGCTCTAACTCTCTCTGTAACAGCATATCTTGAATCTTTTTTTGATATACGGTGAATTCTAGCGAGGCAAGCCCATCAGCTACACTTACATCAAAACCACCTTCAATTTCCTGTTGGCGCTCAGGCTTGATGTTTTCAAGACCTCAAACATTGGTAACCAACGTTCCGCCAAGACCCCCAATATTTGAAGGTGCAAGGGAAGTAAATTTTGCACCAAAAGTGGCAAGGTTACCCGTCTGTCCGTAAGCAACTCTGAACTTTAAATTATCTATCGCATCGTTATCCCAAAAATCTTCGTTTGTCATATTCCAGGCAAATGAGGCCTTAGGATACATGTATATTTTACTTACGTTTCCATTTCTATCAGATTTATCTCCTCTTAATCCTAGAGTGGCAACATAGATATCACTCCAGTTTATTTCTTCCTGAATAAAGAATCCTCGGTCTCTTTGAAAGATTCTAGTCTGATCTACATTAACTGATACAGCCTGATCTACGTTGGTTTGAGAGCCTAATACTCCATTTGAAATATTCAGGATTCTGTTCTGATCATTATTAAATGAGGTTATTCCAATTTGTGTAACCATAGATAGGTTACCGTTTGGAGTATAGACATAGACTAAGATTGCAGTTGTATTAAAGTTTAAATTATCTGTCTTAGTCTCAACTAAGGTTCCAGGTGCACCACTTGCTTGTTCAAACTGTAGTTCGCTCGGAAATATGAGTTTGTTAGTTTGACTAAAAAAATCAACACCACCGGTAAACCTAAAATCAAGCTGGCTACTAGTATTGTTAAAAATATTGTAGTCCAAATTAGCAGAAAACAAAGCTCGATTTACCTTTTCATTATTTGAAAATAAATCGCGCGTCTGTAACTGATTCGCCGAATTAAAAGGATGACTAGGATAAATACCGTTTTCATTGGGTCTTAAATCAATAAAATTTGGCGTCGCCACCATCGATACACCAAAAGTTGTTCCCGTATTGTCATTGTTTGTAAGACCACGATTTGATTCGGAATGAATAAAATTAGATGAAACAGAAAGATTTAGATCATCACTAAAACGATGATCAACATTAGACCGAATAGACTGTTTACTATATCCTGTAGTTTTTATAATTCCTTCATCTTCTTGTAAACTGCCACTGAAATAGAAAGATGTATTTTGGCTGCCAAAACTACTGCTGAGGTTGGTTTTTGAAAGCAAACCTTTATGACCATACATCAACTCTTCATAGTCTAAAAAGCCCCTACCTGAATTTACCGCCTCATTATACAAAGCAAGTCCTGTTGACCCAAAAGATGCTTCCGCTGTTTCCTCAGTAAAAGTACGGGAACCCAGCTTTTTCAGGAGAGTAGTGACACCTACCGATTGAGATAAGCTAAAATCAGCTCTACCTGCTTTTCCGCGCTTAGTTTTAATAATCACCACACCACTCGAAGCTCTTTGACCATAAATAGCCGCGGCTGAAGCTCCTTTTAAAACTTCAATACTTTCAATTTCATCAGCATTTAAATCAGCTATTCTATTTGCAGGGTTATCCTGATTCGAAGCACTGCCACCTGCTGCTGCTGCTGTAACTGCATTAGAACCATTTGGTATAGCATCATTATTTATATAGATACCATCTACGATATATAAGGGCTCTGAAGATCCATTAATTGTAGTAACACCTCGCAGTTTAATCGAAATACCACCACCCGGAGCTCCGGAGTTTGCACTAATATTCGCTCCTGTCAACTTACCGTATAAGCTTGAGCTTAAGGTTTGAGTCTGTGTAGTACCTACCAATTTATCAGCGGATATAGAAGAAACCGCATTTGCCAGATTTTCCCTTTTAACAGAACTTGCCAAACCCGTAACTACCAATTCCTCCAAGTTTGCTACATCCGATTGCATTTCAACATTCAAAGTTACTTCTTCTCCATCGCCCCCTGATACTTCAATATTTTGGGTGGAATAACCAACGGAAGAAAAGCGCAGGATAGTTGTTCCTTCAGGTATTTTAAGTGAATATTCGCCATCCACATTAGTAGATGTACCTGTGTTGGAAGCAGCATCAAAAATAGTTACTCCAACTAAAGTCTCTCCGGTTGAGGCATCTGTTACCGTTCCGGATACTGTATACTGTGCCATCACTATCTGCGTACTAAAGAAAATCACAGAAAAGACAGCTAGTAGATTGAAATAGTAGCTTTTTTTCATAGGACTTTATTTAAGATTACTGTTTAAATGAGAATATTTCCTTTAATGAGTTTTTACATACTTTTAACATGGTAAACAATTAAAAAAACCGAAAAACAAACAATATTTTTTTAATAGCTTGATCTGTTTTCCGCATTTAGAGAACTAAATCGTATCTTTAAGAGTTATTCAACTTGAAAATGTTACAATTCATCATGAAAAATATTTTTATCGGCATCCCATTGATTCTTGTTTTGGCCTTAGCTTCCTGTACAAACTCGAACCGCAGCAACCCCCGCGACCTTAGTGAAGAGAATGAAAGGATCGACCAAATTATTTGGGATGCTGCTTTTCAGGATCTTGACGGCAATCAGGTTACCGCTGCCGATTTTGAAGGTAAAGTCGTTCTTTTTGATTTTTGGGAAACCTGGTGCGGTCCTTGTCTGCAAGTGTTTCCAACTATGGATTCCCTTCAGAATGAATACCCTGACGATTTTGTTGTGGTTGCCGTCAACCTGAATAATTCAGATACCATTGAAGATGTCCGATCATTCAAAGACAAAAACGAGTACGATTTTGTTTACACTTTAGACACTGAAAAAATTGGAGATAAGATCATAAAGCTTGGTATTCCTTTCAAGGTATATTTTGATCCGGACGGATATCTCATAAAAACTGAGTTGGGTTCTGCCGGGCCGGAAAGTGATTACCGAAAAACGAAAGAAATTATAGAACAAAACAAAACATCATAAAATTTATGTCACAAGTTAAAGAAGAAGAGAAATTAGCCTATAAAGTAAAAGACATTTCACTGGCACATTATGGACGTCAGGAAATTGAAC
>Ga0189284_100097_pt1 | contig 136710 bp, 115 predicted proteins | sample N32C7minimetaG_FD_130314 | JGI IMG/M metagenome (GOLD analysis project Ga0189284, IMG submission 130314) | Marine microbial communities from the Costa Rica Dome - N32 C7 mini metaG | ecosystem: Environmental > Aquatic > Marine > Oceanic > Photic zone | place: Costa Rica: the Eastern Pacific...
AAGCGGCATCGGCATGAATTCCGGCGTTTGGCGGGTGGCATAGCCAAACATCATTCCCTGGTCCCCGGCGCCGTTACGGTCAACGCCCATGGCTATATCAGGGCTTTGGGTGTGAATGGTGGTGAGTACGCCACAGCTTTCAGAATCAAACCGATAGGAAGGTTTGGTATAGCCGATCTCACGGATCACTTCGCGAACGACTTCTTGTACATCCACATAGGCATCGGTCGTTACTTCTCCGGAAACCACGGCAAGCCCGGTGGTTACAAGGGTTTCTACGGCTACGCGGGATTCGGGATCATCGGTGAGGAGGGCGTCTAAGATGGCATCTGAGATCTGGTCGGCTACTTTATCCGGATGGCCTTCGGATACCGATTCTGAAGTAAAAAGGTTTTTCATGCTAATAATATATTCTGGGTAATAAGGTGCTTTCGGTTAGGAAAATAGATGCGCAAATATAAAGCGGATCATGAAGGGCGCAAAGTTAAAAAGATTTGAGGAGAAAAAAGCTACGAACTAAATAAATCCCCATCCTTTTTTCCGGGGGCGATGCTTAGATACTGATACGCTTTTTTCGTGCAGATCCGCCCTTTTGGGGTACGCTGCATAAAACCTTCTTTGATGAGGAACGGCTCATACACTTCTTCGATGGTTCCCTTGTCTTCGCCCACAGCCACGCCCAATGTGCTCAATCCAACAGGACCGCCCTCATAATTTTCTATGATAGCCTTTAGGATACGGATATCCATTTCATCCAATCCGTTTTGATCTACATCAAGAGCGTTAAGGGCTTTATCGGCGATCTTTTCGTCGATGGTATCAACGTCATCAACCTGGGCAAAATCACGGGTACGGCGGAGCAGTTTGTTTACAATTCGAGGAGTGCCGCGACTTCGCCGGGCAATTTCGTGTGCACCCGTCTCTGTGATCTCCAACCCCATAATATCAGCTGTACGCAAGGCAATACGCTGAAGCAGTTCCACATCATAATAATCCAGCCGCATATCAATTCCAAAACGGGCGCGGAGCGGAGCCGTCAATAATCCCTTTCGGGTGGTGGCACCAACCAGCGTAAAATGGTTCAATTCGATCTGAATGCTTCGGGCACTGGGTCCGGAGTCGATCACAATATCCAGCTTGTAATCTTCCATGGCGGAATACAAATATTCCTCGATCACGGGATTAAGTCGGTGTATCTCATCAATGAAAAGTACATCGCCTTCTTCCAGGTTGGTAAGCATTCCGGCAAGGTCGCCGGGTTTCTCCAAAACAGGTCCGGTGGTGGGGCGAATTTTCACGCCCATTTCATTGGCAATAATGTAGGAAAGCGTTGTTTTTCCTAAGCCGGGAGGGCCGGAAAGGATCACGTGATCAAGGGCATCACCCCGCTGTTTGGCCGCTTTTATAAATACAGAAAGATTTGAAATGGTTTTTTTCTGCCCAATAAATTCCTGAAGGGAGCCAGGCCGAACCGTTTGTTCAAAAACTTCTTCTTTTTCTTCGGGATTTAAAAGCGGGTTATTCACGTTATATTGTTCGTCTGATTGTTTACGCTAAGTTAATGTAATTATACTTAGTTTTAACACTAATTGTGCAGGCTAATTAATTTGCGGTACTCATGAAAAAGTCGTCGTTATCACCGGATGAGGTCAATTTTGATACGTCATCGGGTCAAAAATCTAAGTTTGCCAAGAAACTGGCAAATCCCAAAAAGAATGAGATCCTGAAGCAAAAGGGTATGCAAAAAGATCTGCGTTCCAGCAATTTAAAGATCTTTGGGAGCGAGTACTTTTTCAATTACGAATTAAGCTGGCTGCAATTTAATAAACGCGTGCTGGCAGAGGCAAAGAATGAAAAGAACAAACTGCTGGTGCGGGTAAAATTTCTTTCCATCGTCTGCTCCAATCTGGATGAGTTTTTTCAAAAGCGGGTGGGCGGACTTAAAAGGCAGCTACTCGCCGAGGTCAAAGAACTTTCAGTGGATGGGATGACTCCTTCCGATCAGCTAAAGGCGGTGCGGCATGAAGTTCAGAATATGATCGAGTCGTACCGAGGCTGTTTTTTTGAGGAATTGCGGCCCAAGCTGGCGAATAAGGGAATTGAGATCAAATCGTATAAGGATCTTAACGAGTATCAGAAAAGCGTAAGCGACCGTTATTTTCAGAAGCAGGTGTATCCTATAGTCACGCCACTGGCTGTTGATGAATCGCATCCCTTTCCATTCATTTCAAACAAGAGCCTTTCCTTTGCTATTGAATTGGTAAATCCTCGAACGAAGGAAAAATCTTTTGCGCGACTCAAGATTCCGGCAAACCGAAACCGTTTTGTTCAGGTTCATCGAAAAGGGAATAAGGTGATTCTGATTCCGATCGAAGATATAATCAGAGAAAAGATGCCACAGTTTTTTCCGGGGATGAAAGTACTCTCGGCTCATATGTTTCGGGTAACACGAAATGCTTCGGTTGACCGAAATGAGGAAGAGGCCGAAGACCTGCTCGAAACGATAGAAGATGAATTGAGAGAACGAAAGTTTGCGGAGATCGTCCGGCTGGAGATTGATGCGAAAATGCCGAAGCATCTAAAAAAATATATCGTGAAGAATCTGAATATCAGCTGGAATGATATATATGAGATGAAAGGCACCATCGGCCTGGCGGATGTGATGGAGATAGCTAAGCTCAGCGGGTTCAACCGGCTTAAAGAACGTAACTGGACCCCGGTTCTTCATCCTGCATTGAAGCACAACCCTGAAGAAGAAATGCCGAGTATCTTCGAGGTTATAAAACGCGGGGATTTTATGGTGCACCATCCCTACCACAGTTTTGAATTATCTACTCAGCGCTTTATTGAAGAAGCGGCACGGGACCCTAAAGTACTGGCCATCAAACAGACATTATACAGAACTTCAAAAGATTCACCTTTGATGCACTCTCTGATGAACGCGGCAGAAGAAGGGAAGCAGGTAGCGGTTCTTGTGGAAATCAAAGCTCGTTTTGACGAGGAGCGTAATATTAACTGGGCTCAAAAACTTGAGAATTACGGCGTTCACGTGGCATATGGAATTCCGGGACTTAAAATTCATACCAAACTTACTATGGTGGTACGCGAAGAAAGTGACGGACTGCGTACCTATTGCCATATTGGTACCGGAAATTATCACCCTGATACCGCACAGCTTTATGAAGACCTGGCGTTGTTCACCTGTGATGAAGTGCTTTGCTCAGATGTGACCGATGTGTTCAATCTTCTGACCGGTTATGCGCCAGATCAAACTTTTGAGAAGTTGCTGGTAGCGCCAAACCATATGCGCAAGCAGATGAATGAGCTGATTGAGTTTGAGATCAATGAAGCCAGGGAAAGCCGGCCGGCGCGTATCATTGCTAAGATGAATAGCCTGGAAGATCCTGTGATCATTCAAAAACTTTATGAAGCATCCGGAACCGGCGTAAACATAGACCTGATTGTACGGGGCGTGTGCCGGTTGATTCCCGGAGTGGAAGGAATGAGTGAGAACATAACGGTCCACTCCATTATCGGGCGGTATCTTGAGCATTCGAGGATCTATTACTTCAATCACCGTGGCGAACATAAGTACTTCATAGGCTCCGCTGATTGGATGCACAGAAATTTAGATGCACGGGTGGAGGCCATTGCCCCAATCGAAAATGAGAAGTTGAAAAAATATATGCAATTTGTGCTGAATATCTATTTCAATGATAACAAGCAGCGATGGATACTGAATGCTGACGGAAGTTATGACCGGGCTAAAAAGGAGAAGGGCAAATCAAAACTAAGCGCCCACGAGTTCCTGATGAATCACATGAAAGAGTCAAATGAGCCGATCCCGAAAGCAGAATAAGTATGCTTGATCTGATCTACTCTAATTCCGGGATGTTAAGTTCCTCATAGTCAGAAGTACCGAGATCATCCCTTAACTTCTTCAGTAGCCGGAATGCAGGATTGCGGAAAACACCATCCAGCTGATAAGCTCGAAATACCGCTTCTTGGGCAGCTTCAAGCTCCCCAATATTTACAAGAGCATTTCCGAGGTACCAATATGCTTTTTCTGTGATCATGCGACTGTCTTCCACGCGTTCCGCCGCTTCCCGGAAAGCGAGGATAGCGGAGTTGTAATCTCCTTTGTTATAAAGAATGATTCCCTTATTAAGAAAAGCTTTGGAGCCGTAAGGTTCTTCGCCATAGTTACTGATCACTTCATTAAAGAGCTCAAGCGCGCGGTCTTCATTGCCGGAGATAATGGCTTCAAAGCCAAGGTTCAGGAGTGAATCGGCGGTAGTGATGCGCATATCCTTATCTCTTACGCCGTCTGAAGTTTCAATTTCAGAGGGATTGATCTGCTGAACCACAAATTGATCAATATTTGCAGGAGTATCTACCCTGAAAAGCTGAACAAGGGCAACAATAATGATAGCGGCTGCAGCCGCTGCGTGCCAGGTCCAGCGCGGAAGTTTATAACTTTTTGATCCTTGATCAGCCTGCCTGGCTTTTTGTTCGATAATGGCCTTTACATTTACTTCTAATTCCAGGACATCCAGTAATTCAGGATCTTTTGCAAATTCATTCCAAAGTTCTTGTATTTCTTCCTCACTGAGCTGACCTTTGATATAAGCATCAATATGTTGTCTGATTTCTAATTCTCTTGGGTTATCCATGACATGGGTTTTAATTCGCCTAAGTTCAGAATGTATTTAATATTAAATACATTCTGCTCTCTCTATGTAAGAGCGGTTAAAAAGGAATTCCTTACAGTTAAATTTGAAATTGTTTTTCGAAGCATTCTTTAAGCACGTTTATGACCCGATGTTTTTTTGTCCAGGCGTTATTGACAGAGATGCCGAAGTATTCTGCGACCACCGAAGTTTCGTAATCCGGATGTTGAAACCAATACTCGATATATTTTTTGTAATCAGCTTTTAAAGCCTCTATACAGCGTTCCAGGATGTTCATTTTCTCTGAATTAACCAATCGGTTAAGCTGATCAGGCTTATCAAAATGGTGCCCGGGCAGGTCATCATAATTGACTTCCCGTTCCTTGGAAATCAGCTTGAAGTACTCATGTTTCGAGGTAGTGAAAAGGTAGCTTATGACCACATCCGGGTTGTCCAATTCATCGTTTCGGATCTTTTCGATGGCAATTAAGAGCGTACTTTGTGCGCAATCCTGAGCATCTTCGATAGAGGCATCCAAGCGTACAGTCAAAAATTTGATAAGCACAGCCGTAATTACCTTCACCTGTTCGTTGATAACAGGCTCGTTTTCTTCCAAAACCGCACTGACAAATTTTGAGTAATCCATGTTTTGATAATGCTTGACTTAAACAAACCGTAAAATAACATTCGCCGTCAAAAAGAAAATAAAGAAATTTAGTTCATAACAGTGTAGTTTTAGTATATGTACAGAGTTCAACTAAACAATTTTGAAGGCCCCCTGGACCTGCTGCTATTCTTCATCAAAAGGGATGAACTGAATATCTATGACATACCCATTTCCTACATTACAAAACAGTTCTTAGAGTACATACACTTGATGGAAGAATTAGACCTTGATGTAGCCAGTGAATTCATTTTAATGGCGAGTATGTTAATGTCCATTAAGGCAAGAATGATGCTTCCACGCGAAGATTCAGACGAGGATGAGCTTGATGAGTCAGATCCCAGATATGAGCTTGTGCAGCGCTTGCTTGAGTACAAACGCTATAAAGAGATGTCAGAGAAAATGGCTGATATGGATGAAGAAACCCGGAAGAAATATATGCGAGGGTATCCGGAGGCGGATGAAGTGGACCAGCAAGCCACGGGGGAGGCCCTTCAGGATGTGACCATGTTTGACCTTATTGCAGCCTTCAAAAAGGTGTTACAGGATATTGAGCGAAAGAACATAGTTCATCATGTAGAGAAAGTAAGTACCACTGTTGAAGAACAGGCCGAATTTGTCCTAAACAGGCTGCAAGAAAAAGGCAGGCAGACCTTTATGGAAGTCTGTTCCACATTAAAGAATAAGATATATCTGGTAGTCACCTTTCTTGCCGTGCTGGAGATGATCAAAGAGCAGCAGATCAATTTATTTTTAGCTGATGACCCCACAGAATTTCACATAGACCTTAAGCCTGTTGATGAGATCATAGGCGCTTAACAAACCTCATATTTCACTACAATGACCAAAAAGATCTTACTATTTATAACCGTTGCCGCTTTATCTGCCTGCAGCGTTTTAAACAAAAGCTCACAAAGTGAAGCTCCAAATATCTATTCTTTTTCTGATAACATCACTGAAGAAGGATTATATAATGACCTTGCTGTGCTTGCGCATGATTCTCTGCAAGGCCGTGAAACAGGAACGATCGGAGGAAAAAAAGCAGCCCGGTACCTGTCCAGGCGCTATAGCGAAATGGGACTGCAAGCAGTGGGTGATGACGAGAGTTATTTCCAGCACTATGAACTTGTGCAGCCCGCCATGGAAAAGATCAGCTATCGGTTAGTGAGTACAGAGGATGATTCCATATTGGATGAATCCACTCATAGTGCCAATCAGGGTTCTAACTTCGTAACACTTTTTGGGGGAAGCGACCCGCTTTCAGGCCCCGTTGTTTTTGCAGGAACAGGGATGACGAATACTGAAGAAGGAATCGATCATTTTCCGGAAGAGGTAGAAGGAAAATGGCTCTTTATTTTATATGATGAAGAGCACACGAACATGCAGCACTTGCAAATGGCTTTAACTCAGGGAGGAGCTCTCGGTACTATTTTAGTGATCGGAACGGATGTGGAAGAATACCTGCAGGAAGTTGAAGAACGAAGCGGATATTTTGGAATTGGAGGCAGAATGTCGCTTAAATATCAGCAAGAAGGAGGAGGAACTTCACCGGCTTTCAATCGTGTGAACCCGGAACTTGGTGCTCGCATGCTCGGCTTGAAAGATTTAAACAGACTTTCTGATGTTCAGGATAGTATTTTAGAAAATCCCGGTGCCTTTCAATCCAGAGAACTGCCATTGGCTTTAGAGCACAATCCAACAGTAAACGAGAATACTATTGTTACCAAAAACGTGGTAGCTTTTTTAGAAGGAAGTGATCCTGAGCTAAAAAATGAAGTAGTTGTTTTAAGTTCTCATTACGATCATGTTGGGATTGGCCAGCCAGATTCTACCGGTGATAACATCTACAATGGTGCTGATGATGACGGCAGCGGAACGGTGGCAACCCTTCAAACCGCGCAGGCAATGATGGATGCCAGGAAAGCCGGAGCCGGCCCAAAACGAAGCGTATTATTTTTGAATGTTTCCGGTGAGGAAAAAGGACTTTTAGGTTCTCGTTATTATTCTGACCATCCTATTTTTTCTATTGAGAATACCGTGGCTAACATTAATATAGATATGATTGGCCGGGTTGATCCTGAGCATCAAAATGGAGACAGCAGCTATGTGTACATTATTGGCGGAAAAATTATTTCCTCCCAGATGGACAGCCTTACTAAAATGGCTAATGTAATGGGGCCAAACCTAACACTAAGCGACCGATACAACGACCTTGAAGATCCTAACCAGTTTTACCGCAGAAGTGACCACTGGAACTTTGGGCGACTTGGCGTGCCTTTTGTGTTTTTCTTTAATGGAACCCATGCCGATTATCACAGGCCATCAGATCACATCGACAAGATCACTTTTGGTCCACTTACAAAAAGAACAAAATTGGTATATAACCTGACGGCACTTCTGGCAAATTCACCCGAAAGACCGGAGGTAGATAATCAGGAATTCATCGAAAAAACCCAGGTGCAGCCCAGGTAGGAAAAACTCCAAAGGTCATTCCCGCGGAGGCGGGGATCTAAAAGTTAATATAGAGCATCGACTCGCTCCGCACGTTCTGCGTTGGAGCGCTTTTATTTTCCAACGAGGATAAAAGGTGCCCAATATATTGGATGATTATAATAGGGGTGGCCGATCATGGAAAGCTTAGCATCTCGTAGTGCTTTGGCTTTGTAATCAAACAGCGGGTGTTCATACATCCCGAACCAATCCAGAGTTTGACTCCACATACCGTAATCTTCTTGTTCATGAGCCATCATTTGCTTGTAGAACTTCGACATAAACACAGAGGTACTCCGATCAAATATACTCCACAAGCTCACCATCACCGAAGAAGCTCCGGCTGAGATAAACGAACGTTGCAGGCCAAGTAAGCCTTCACCGGTAACTATCTTACCCATCCCGGTATTGCAGGCGCTTAAGGTTACAAGGTCAGCATTTAGTTTTAACCCGGAAATTTCTCTGCTGTTAAGGTATCCGTCTTCACCAAAGAGAGATTCAATTTCGGTTTTTTTAGAAAGCAGCAATCCACTTTGAGAAGGGATTGATTCATTTACCTCGGCATGTGTGGCAAAATGTATAAAGCGAAAGTCACTAAGATCATGAGACTTTAGATTAGCCTCAGTTACATCCTCATTCTTAAGGACCTTGGCGTGTATAAAATTTTCTGAAATGGAATCCACCTCCAATAAAGTGGAGGGCAATGATGCAAAAGAAGCCTGAGATCGGGAACGGCTGGTGAGTCCGTTTGACTCTTCAAACCCGGAGCCGGCGAGAGCCAGAAGTTCAAAATTAGTAGTACGGTGGGGGGCATGTATAAAAGAATAAATAGATGCGGAGGGAAGGTATTTAATCTGAAAATCCTCGACCAGGTATCGTTCGCGCTTATTCAGCGCTTCAAACGGAAGGAAAGTAAGCGGGCCCCCGGGAATGATTAGTAGCCTTGAAATTTTATTGTTTGTCTCTGTAAGCGCGGAAGGAATAAGTTTTGTAAATAAAGCCGATCCAAGCTTTTTTACTTCATCGACCGAATTATTGTTTGCGATGGTTTCTCGATAAAGCCTTATTTGCTCGGTAAAATACTGGTATGCAGTCTTTGGATTCTGAGAATGAAGAACACTCCCCGAAATATTATCACGGGTAATAAAAAGGCGGATCAGTCCTTCATCCACAAAAGCATATTCCAGTATGGCAGACTCAGAATCCAGCATATCCTGGGCTTCTTCAAGTGTAATCGGCTGGGGATACTTAAAATCCTTAAGGCGTACATTACTCACCTGTATTTGATTCAGAAATGCCTGGTATTCAAACTCCAGGTCTTTGAGTTCATCCCGCAGGGAGTTTTTTTCACTTACTGATTCAGCCGCATCAAGCTGATTGTATAATCGGTCAATTTGCTTGGCCTTTTGCTGCTTTTTAATGAGGGTAGATTCATCCAGAGAACTAAGTTTGTTTTCTTGAGCTTCAGCAAGTTCATCCATCAATACTCTTGCTTTGGCAGACTCTATCAGCTCAAAGGCTTTTTTGGGATTGTTTTTTTTGACGATGTACCAGGAGGCGACCTCATTATAAAAGCCCGCATGCTGACTAAAAAAACCGGAACGGAAGGCTACTCCCGCTACATTTGTACGAACAGCGTCAATAAGAGAAAAGGCTTCTTCTGCAAATATAAAGGCACTGTCTGTATCTACTTTATTATAGGCCTTGGCAAGATTAATGGTGGGTGAAATTTTACTTGTAATCGTATTGTTTGATGATAGCTCGTACGCCTTTCGGTATGCTGCCAGGCTGGCATCCAGAACCCCTTGCATTTCATACAGATTACCAAGAGAACTCTGGGCTCTCATCTGACGGGATTTAAAATCCTTCTCCTCAGCAATTTGCAGCGCTTTAGAGATATAATTTTTTGCGGTCTTATAATTCTTTTGGTCTGTTTCAAGATTGGCAAGGTCTATATAAACGGAGGCAAGCAATCTTTGGCTCTCAGTGCCTTCTAATAGGGCTAAGGCCTCATTGTAAAAAGCTAAAGCATTTTCAGTGTCATTGTTTTGAATAGCTACCCGTGCAATTCGGTGCAAACCTTCAGCAGTAGAAACCGGACGGTTAATTTCCCGGTTGATGGCAACAGCTTCGTTGTAGTAAGCCAGTGCATTTTCGAAGTCACCGGACCGTTCGTAGAGCCCCCCAATATTTTCAAGGGTTTGGGTGATATCGTACGGGTTCTCCAGCATTCGGGAGAGCTCCAACGACTTTTGATAATAAATAATGGCGCTGTCTCTTTTTCCCTGTCGCTCAAAATTCCAGGCTAAATTGTGATAGGCTACGTCAAGAAGGTCGGGGTTACCCAGTTCTTTTCGAATAGCCAGGCTTTGGCGGATATAGTGTTCGGCCTGAGTATATAATCCCAGATCCATCATATTGAGGAAAATACCATTCAGTACAAAGGAAAGACGATACTTTTCACCCAGCTTTGTATAAATATCCTGAGCTTTTTTTTGATGTAAAAGAGCGGTTTCATGGTTTCCAGTTGCCCGGTAAGTATAAGAAATATTGTTGTTGAGCCGGCCAATGAGTAGCGAATCCTTAACTTTATCGGCTAGCTTAATTCCTTCCAAATAATATTTTTGAGCCTCGTCATTTTGTTCAAGCCTTCGGTACGCTAATCCAATACTACTTTTGAGTGAGGCGGACAAACTATCAGTTAACCCTTGTACATTTTGCTCTTCAATATTCTGTAAAATATCTACTCCAGCCTGTATAGAGCCCGATGAAATAAAAGCCTCTCCATACTCAAGCATGGCCTCTGCCCATTTTACAGAATCATTTTCCTGGAGATATAGCTGCTTGGCATTCTGCAAATATTCAAAAGCTTGTTGATACTCTGCTTTGTTCGAAAATTCTATACCGAGTGATAGTAAGGAATCTGCGGTAGAGGTTTGAGCATTAGCTTTCCAGAGAAAAATAACCGTAAAAAATGCGATAAAAGTTAAGGCTCTCATCAACTAAGTTTTTTATATATTTGCAAGCACAACCGAAATTTTGTTACTTGTTTTCAATTTTAATTATATCATTTACAAATGAACACATACTTGGCTTATAATACAAACTTTGATGATCCAGAACCCGATACTGATAATACCGGAGAAGATGATGGTGGAAAAGGTGGTGACCCGGATACCGAACAAACCTAATAGATTTATTTTATTAAAATACAAAGGCTGTCCCGGTAAGCTGATCCGGCAACTTTTTAGCTGAAGAGTCATTTTCCGGGAAGATGCCGATCAATAATTTATTGGTGGTTTTATATTTTACTCTCCAAATAAGGCATTCACAAAATTGGCGCGGTCAAACACCTGCAAGTCTTCAATTTTCTCACCCAATCCAATATATTTGACCGGCACACTAAGTTCATGAGATACTCCGATTACGATCCCGCCTTTGGCAGTCCCATCCAGTTTGGTTAGTGCCAGTCCGGTGATATTCACGGTTTCAGTGAAAGCTCGCGCCTGCTGTAAAGCATTTTGCCCTGTAGAAGCATCCAGAACCAGGATCACTTCATGAGGAGCCCCTTCCACAACTTTACCCATCACCCGTTTTATCTTGGCGAGCTCTTCCATCAGGGCTTTTTTATTGTGAAGCCGCCCGGCGGTATCGATCAGTGCTACATCCGATCCGCGGGCTTTGGCTGCGGCTACGGTATCGTAAGCAACGGAAGCCGGGTCAGCGTTCTGACCTTGCTGAATGATGGGAACATCCGCCCGTTCACTCCAGATCGTAAGCTGATCAACGGCAGCAGCACGGAAAGTATCAGCGGCCCCCATGATCACTTTCTTGCCGGCCTTTTTATAGAGATGGGCCAGCTTCCCAATGGTTGTAGTTTTGCCTACTCCGTTCACCCCAACCACTAAAATAATGTGCGGTTTAACAGGGAAGTCGGCTTCAAATTCAGCGGGTTTGTCGGGAGCGTTATCTTCAAGAAGATCCACAATTTCCTGGCGAAGCATTGTTTGCAACTCGTCCTGAGTTACATATTTATCTTTTGCTACGCGGGCTTCGATCTTTTTAATAATCTCAATGGTGGTATTAACCCCAACATCGGAGGTGATCAGGATCTCTTCCAGGTCATCGAGGATGGCATCATCAACCGTATCTTTTCCAACAAAGGCCTTTCCGATCTTATTAAGTAACCCATCACGGCTTTTCTCAACGCCTTCGTCCAGCTTCTCTTTTTTCTTCAGTCCAAGTTTTTCAAGAAATCCCATAAATAATACTAATTGAATTTTGCTCCGCGCATGATCAGGCGGTAGCGGTTAAAATAATCGATCCAAGATATGACCATTAAAGTTACCGAACACGCCATCAAAAACATGTGGACGCTTTTGGCATCCGGGAAAAAGAACACAGCGATCCAGTAGAGGGCTAAAACATTCACCGAGATCTTTCCGGACATAATTGCCATGGCCACTTTGTTATATTTTTTCTTAATGAAATAAGAGCCGGCCATAATGCTGATATCCCGCACCATTGCAAACAACAAAAACCAAAGGGGAATCCATCCAATCCACACGGTATATATAAATAAAACGAGTGCACAAAGTTTATCGGCGATCGGATCAATCATTTTTCCGACTTCCGAGATAGTGTTCGTTTTCCGGGCAATAAACCCATCCAGATAATCCGAAATTACTCCATAGGCGATCAGTGCATATATTAAAGGGGTAACCTGAAAATTATTCTGATAGTGAAGATATACGATAGGGAAGGCCACCAGGATCCGGGAAAAAGAAATGGTATTGGACCAGGTGAAAACCCGTCCTGATACCCGGACCTTTTTGCCATCTATATTTTTTATGGGTGTAGCCAAACCTTGTTTTTATTTACGATATTAGCGTCCCAAATTTACAGTCATTAAGTCTCTAAAACCACCATGAACGAGCACAAATTACTGGTCGAGAAAAAGCTGAATTCCAAAGAAGTTTTTAAGGGAAAGTTATTGCATGTTTTCTATGATGAAGTTGAGCTTCCCGACGGGTCTGTTTCATCAAGGGAGTGGATCAAGCACCCCGGGGCGTGTGCGGTTGTTCCTGTTTTTAAAAACGGTGATATCATGATGATACGACAGTTCCGTTATCCCATGTCACAGATCTTTTGGGAAGTTCCGGCGGGTAAAATTGATGCCGGTGAGCCTCAGGATAAAACAGCAATGAGGGAGTTAGAAGAAGAAGCCGGGGTAGCTGCAAGCGATTTTGCGTACGTAGGTCATTTCTACCCGGGCATTGGATATTCCGATGAGATCATCCATATTTATACCGCCTGGAATTTGGAGTCGGTTCCCCAAAAAGTAGATGACGACGAATTTGTAACCAAAGAGCGAATTCCCTTCAAAGAAGCCGTGAATATGGTTCACTCCGGAGAGATCGATGACGGGAAGACGGTCATTTGCCTGCTGCGAGTGTGGGAGTGGTGGAAGAAAAATTCACCCTTTGAGTTGGATTAATTGTCTGTTTTAACCTTTTCCGTATAAGCTTCCTGATGCATGATCTCTCCGCCTTCGTAAGCCACATACATGAGTATCCCGGCGGTGATCAAAGCCGTTACCAGAATCACGATATGCAAACTGGTTTCGAACCTGAGGTTGAGTTTTTTGGCGGCTAAAGCGCCAACGCTAAGCAAGCCCATCACAATGGCAAACCACAGCGATAATTCTGCGGCCTCTTCATGATCGTGAATGGCATCGTGAGAGACAGTGGCGACTTCTTCAACGATATCTTCAGCAGACTCGCCGGTTTCGATGGCTACATAGCTTCCAACTGCGCCAAAAATAAAGAGTATAAAAGCGATATTTCGAATGGAGGAACTGCTTTTATACATGCCCCACATCAGGATGAAGATCCCGATTACTGTAGTAAAGATTGGGATATGATTAACGATGAGATGTAAATGTGCAGGATTCATGGTTTACTCCGATTGGTTAGAATTCCTTAGTTTTTTCCACTAATTTTTTCCCTTTTTCCATCCAGTGGTAGATGGTGGGAAGTACCAATAATGTTAGTAATGTTGATGTGACAAGGCCGCCAATAACGACAGAGGCAAGGGGTCGCTGTACCTCTGAACCGGGACCTACATTAAAAGCCATCGGCAGGAAACCGAGACTGGCAACGAGGGCGGTCATTAGTACGGGACGCAATCGGTCGGCAGAACCCTGGATGACCGCTTCTTTCAATCCTTTACCACTTACGCGAAGGTCATTGAGGTGTGAAATAAGAACGATACCGTTAAGTACGGCCACCCCGAAAAGGGCTACAAACCCGATACTTGCGGAAACGGACAGATACAGCCCCCGTATCCAGAGTATAAAAATTCCGCCTGATAATGCAATCGGGAGATTCAGGAAGATCAGCATGGTGAATCTGAACTTGCCGAACATCATATACAGTAAACCAATAATAATGAGGAGCGATATCGGAACTACAATATATAGGTGATTCATGGCGCGTTGCTGATCTTCGAAGGCTCCGCCATATTGCAGGAAGTATCCGGCCGGGACATTGACCCGACTTTCAATAGCTTCCTGAAGGTTGGCTACGTAGGTTCCGGTGTCAATGTCGCGGATATTGATACCAAGTATAGCTCGTCTCCATCCATTTTCACGAGCTATTTCTCGCGGACCTTCCCCGGCATAGATATGGGCGACTTGTTTCAATGGAATGTAACCACCGTTTGGCAGCTGAAGCGGGACTTCCATGATATCCTGAAAGGTATTTCTAAGGGTTTCCGGTAAACGGACTACGATATCAAACCGGCGCTGGCCTTCAAATATCTCTCCGGCTACACTACCGCCAATACCGGTTTCAATTACACGCTGAACATCATTCACGTTCAACCCAAATGAAGCTACTGCTTCACGGTCAATTTCGATATTGAAATAGGGCTGGCCGCTGCTTTGTTCCAGGTAGTGATTATCGGTTCCTTCAACATCATTGAGAATGGCTGAAATATCCCGGCCGACCTGATCGAGAACTTCCAGTTCTTCTCCAAAGATCTTAACGGCGATGTCTGACTTAACTCCACTTGTCAGCTCATCTACACGCATAGCTATGGGTTGTGTAAAGTTGTAGGACAGGCCGGGTTCAGTCTCAAGGTAAGGGCGAATGAGATCAACGATGCCTTCTTTTGAAAGTCCATCCCGCCATTCCTCCCGGGGTTTCAAAACTACCCATATATCCGTTTGGTGCACACCCATCCAATCGTTAGCAAGGTCAGAACGGCCGGTTTTTGGGACTACTGTTTTAATTTCGGGGATATTGTGATTGAGTTTTCCGGCAAGCCAGTTGGCATTTTCGACAGATTCTTCCAGAGTAACGGATGGCATCCGTACCTGTTCAATAAGAATGGAACCCTCATCCAGTTCAGGCAAAAACTCAGTACCCAGAAAAGGCAGCAAGGTTAGGGAAGAGAGGAATACTGCAGCGGCAGAGCCAATGGTAATGGCTTTTTTATTGAGGCTGAGCTCAAGAAATTTTTTGTAGCGGGGTCGCAGCCAGTTGATCACATAGTTTTTGCGAAGTTTCACTCCGCTCTTGAAAACAATAGCAGTCATGGCCGGTATGTAAACGAGGGCCAGTATCAACGAGCCGAAGACAGCTGTTGCCACGGTTATAGCCATGGGCCTGAATAGAATTCCTTCCATCCCTGAAAAAGTCATAACGGGCACATAGACCATCAAAATAATAAGAACGCCAAAGAAAATAGGTCGGGCCACTTCGTGAGCGGCTTCCCGGATTACTACAAGGTTCTTTTTTTCAGATTTATTCTGGTTGAGCCGGTGAACAATGTTTTCCACCATCACCACGGAACCATCTACCACCATCCCAAAGTCGATGGCACCGAGACTCATAAGGTTGGCTGCAAGACCGAGTTGATTCATCCCTATAAAAGCGAAGAGCATGGAGAGAGGGATCACTGAAGCTACAATAATGGCACCGGTTATCTCTCCCAAAAGAAGTAAAAGCACAGCGATCACAAAGAAACCACCTTCCACAAGGTTAATGGTGATGGTACTTGTCGTTCGATCCACCAGATCTGATTGATCATAAAACTTCTCGATTGTGACGCCCTCTGGCAGGCTCTTGTTGACCTCATCGATCTTGACATCAATATCTTCGATTACCTCTCGTCCGTTACCCCCGCGAAGCATCATCACGATTCCGGTAACGATTTCGTGATTTCCATCCTGGGTAACAGCACCTTGCCTGAGCTGACGGCCAAGTGTTACCTCTGCAATATCTTTGATATAAATAGGCCGGTTATCAAGCTCTTTAACAATGATATCCTCAATATTCTTAGGAGAATCGATCTGCCCAAATCCACGGATAATGTACTGTTCCCGATTATGTTCAAGGTAATTGCCGCCCGAAACACTGTTGTTGTTTGCAATTGCATCGGTCAGATCTTTCAGGCCAATACCGAAGTTTCTCAGCCTGTCCGGGTCCACCTGTACCTCGTACTGTTTCACAAATCCCCCGAATGAATTGATCTCGGTGACTCCCTGAACCGTCTTGAGTTGGGGAGCGATCAGCCAGTCCTGAATGGTTCGAAGTTCAGTGAGTGTATGATTTTGTCCTCTTACCACATATTGAACGATCTCACCTAAAGCGGTTGATATTGGTCCAAGCTGAGGAGATGAAACTCCATCAGGTAATTCGCCGGTTATGCTTTGAACTCTTTGACTCACAAGCTGCCGCGCAAAATAGATATCGGTGCCTTCTTCAAATTCTATGGTAACTGCCGATAGCCCGAATTGTGAGATGGAGCGAACTTCCTTGACATCAGGCAGCCCGTTCATAGAAGTTTCGATCGGGTAGCTGACGAGTCGTTCTACATCATATGGAGAGTAACGACCGGCCTTGGTAATTACCAGCACCTGAACGGGTGTTACATCCGGTTGGGAATTGATGGGAATATCCTGCAGGGAAAAGATGCCACCCACGGCCATCAGAACAACCAGTGAGAGTGCAACGAATTTTTGGCGAAGACTGAAATCAATAATATTGTTTAGCATGGTTCCGCTTATAAAATGTTAGTCTGCAAATTGCTCAAAACGTTCAAGGGCTTTCAGGCTGAATACCTGGGTTACTGCTACCTTCTCACCAGGTTCAAGTCCGCCATTTAGTATGGCATGTTCATCTGTGATGCGAGCGATACGGACCGTTCTTTTTTCATATTCCAGGTCTGAAAGTTGAACAAAAACCGTGGCATCAGATTGTTCATATTGAACAGCTGTGATGGGAATGCTGATTGTATCATCTTCGGGCTGGGCCTGATAAGTTAGCCGTACACTTTGCCCGACCAGCGGCCAGTTGTCTTCCGTTGTGACAATAGAGTTAAGAACAACAGACCTGTTATTCTGATCCAGTGCAGGGTTGATGGTGGTAACCGTTGCATTGATGGAATGTGCAGAAACGCCATCCCGGCTGGCTCTTTCACTAACGGTAAGTTCGGCGCCCGGTTTTATGAAATAGGCATCTTCCGGGGCAATGAATCCACGGACCAGCACTTCTGTGTTGTCAATAATATCCAGCAGCCGCTGGTAAGCCGTAACTGATTCACCCATCTCAATAAGATGCTCATTTAGTACTCCATCAATAGAGGCGTAGATCGCTAACTTGGCATTTGGGTCTGAAGCAAAAAGATCCCATTTTCTGATTTGACTCTCAGTAATGCCGACTGCTTTCAATCGAGCCAATGACGCACTCTGTCGGGTTTGAGCGAGTCTCAGGTCGGCCTGCGCCCGTTCTAAATTTCTCAAAGGACTGATCTTATCTTCCGTTAAAACCTCCAGGCGTTCTACCTGTTGTCGTTGAAAAAGGATCTCAGCAGTTGCTTCCAGGTAAGCGGCAACCAGGTTGGCGAATTCCAGACTTTCCAGCTCTAAAAGAGGATCACCTCTTGAAACTCTTTCACCTTCGTGAGCATAAATATTTGAAACCCGTCCGTCAATCGGGGCACTTACAACGGATATCCGTTCGGGAGCCGGGAACACCTCTCCCGGTGCCTTAATGGAAAAAGAAACAGGTTCAGCCGTAACTGTATAAGTTTGGATATTTAGATTCTCGGCCTGTTCCTGAGTCAGCTTAACGCTTTGAACTACTTGTTCAGACCTTAAGGACGGTGGTGTACCTGTTTCTTCGGTGGTTGGTGATTCTTCTATTCCCGAACAGCCTCCGATTGCCAACAATGCGGATACGGATAGCATAACAGCTGTTTTTAGTGGAGTTCGTTTTGTGAATTTTAAAGATGCGTTCATGGCAGTTATCTTGTCCTAATTAAAAATGATGTCAGTTTGCAGGTACCGCTCCAGGTCTATTACTGTTAAATAATAATCTCTCAGAGTTTGATAGTACGCTTCCTGTGTTCTCAGATAAGTTCGTTGAGCTTCCAGTAATGTGAGCAGGCCCAGCTCGCCAAGACTGTATCCCTTTTGTGTCATTTGAACAAGCTGCAGCGATTTGGTTTGAATATTTTCTCTGAACCGTTCGATGTTATTTTTTGCAGATTCGTAACTATGCCAGGTCTGTTCAGCCTGTTTCTTGATGAGTTGCCGGTTATCCTCATATTTCCACTCTGTGGCATTTTGAAGGGCATTTGCCTGCTGAACTTTAGGTGATTGCCGTGCTGCAAACCAAAGGGGAATGCTTACACCAACCTCGAAACCATAGAAATCGTAATTATTGCCAAAGTTCTGTCGGTAGTAACTTAGGTTCAAATCAGGTAAATAAGTGCTTTTTGCCAGCTTTTTTCCGTAAGACGAAGCCTCCATTTCACGTTCAATTTGCTTTAGTTTAGGGTGTCCCTGAAGCTGTTCCATGACTTCATCCTGATCGATAGTAACGATCATATAACTAAGGGTGTCAGTGAAGGCTATATCATAGGTTTGTTCTTCTGGGTCCAGGCCAATGATTTGAAAGAGGTCATACCGGGCATTCATGATCTCTTTGAATGTGGCTTCCTGATTGTTGCGGGCTTCCTGAAGCTGAAGGTCGGCCTGCATGGCATCAATTTCTGAGGATTCTCCCATATCAGCACGGGATTGAGCGGCTTCCCTCAAATTCTCGAAAAGCTGTACTCTTTCATCTGCAAGGTTACCGGATTGTAGAGTATAAGCCAGTTGCGCGTACGCTGTTTTAACATCAGCTTTGATCTGATTTTTCAGGTCCTGAAGATTTAGTTCGAGTGATTCAGTGGTAGATCGTTCCTGCCTGGTTCGGTAAACACCCGTCAGTGGAAATTCAATACTTTGGGAAACGGACCATCTTTGTTCAGTGAAATAACTTCCCTCAATCCCTTCTCTCATATATTTTATTTCAGGATCAGAAATACCAAAGCTTAAAACCTCCTGCTTTTCCTGGGCTCTGATCTGATATCGAAGTTGGTTGATCTGAGGATTCTGTCGATAGGCGATTTCAAGGGCTTTTCGTACACTAAGGGCGGAAAGATCTGTTGTGTCAGTAGAAGCCGGGGTGGCTTGAAAAAGCATTAAAATCACAAGTAATACAGAATGAATCATGACGATCTACTTTGAGCATTAAATTTCGCTCAAAGCTAAAAATCAAATCTGTAGAGAAAATGGATTTAGAACCTGAATTCGAATAAAGGCTTCAAATTCTTAAATACTTATGATGTTGTTCCTCTTTTGTCCCGATGTAATTGGGATCGCATCGAGTAAACGAACCACTTGTAAGCTGCGAGGTGCACAGAGGGAGAACAAGGGCTATTTTTAATAGAAACCTGAGTTCGATCAAAAAGCAGGTTCTATCATGGTCAAGATGGTCATTTCGCGGCGAATGCCCGAAATCTATTTGTTTTTTCGTATCTATGATTGAATTACTAGCAATAATAAGATCCCTGCCTTTTCAGGCATTTTTCAAGCTATCAATAACCGAGCTCAGGTTAGAAGCCACATTCAGAAGAACAAGCTGAAAGTTACGCCCTGCTCGGCGTTGTTTTCCGCCTTGTAGTCATACCTGTGCAGCTCGCAAATACTTTTCACAATCGACAAGCCGAGTCCGGGACTGGAGCTGCTGTGGGCCGATAAGTTATTCCCCTTTCTAAACCGGTCAAAAACCTGATCGATCAGATTCTCGGGAATTCCCGGGCCTTCGTCACTGACAGAAAAAGCGGTTCTACCCGAATCATTTTTAGTAACAGAGATCCGGATCTTACCATCTTCAGGTGAGAATTTGATGGCATTCTGAATGATGTTATACATAGCAGAATGAAAGAGCTCCTTGTTTCCCGTAAGATTTATTTTTTGATTTAAATCTGTCTCAATGTTTAACCGTTTTATTTCAACAAAATCCTCCAGCTCTTTCAAAACCTGCGCAGCTATTTCTGTAACTTCGATGTCATCATCCATATCAAACTGTTTATTCTCAACCCGACTTATCAAAAGCAGGGCATTGCTAAGCCGGGTAAGCCTGACAGCCGTTTGCTGAATTTCATGTAATTTCTTAATGTTTGAATGATCAAGGTTTTCAGCATCTGAGATCATTTTTTCAGTTTTCTGCCGGATGATGGAAAGCGGAGTTCGCAATTCATGTGAAGCATTCTGAATGAATTTTCTTTGATCATCGAAAGAAGACTTGATCTGTGTAAGCATGGTATTTAACGCATTGTTCAAAACCTTGATCTCATAGGTATTGGGTTTAGGAAAAGGTTCACCCACCTGAGCTGGTGAAGAAATATGCTCGAGCTTGTCCACGGTATCGTAGAAGGGAGAGAGGATCCTGGCAAATGCGTACTGGTTTACGACGTATAAAAGGATCACCCAAATGAACAGCGCTGCAAAGACACTCAGCATGACGGTCATGCTGATCTTATTCCAAGAGGCTACCTCCTCGTAGATCTCCAGTAAATAAAGAGTATTTCCAGTTGAAAGGGTTGTAGTTAATTTTCGATAGGATTCTGATAAGCCCGATACATCTGCATAACGGACAGTATCTATGGTCGAAAAGTTATTTGAATTTATTGAAATGCTTTGGTCAAAATCATGGATCTCAACCCACTCGTAGGATCCAAGGCCGCCAAGTCGCCTAATCTCATCCAGGTTGCCAGATTGTTCCCGCAGTTGTTGCTGAATATCAAATTTATGCTGAAGCAGATGGAAATCGAGTTCATCAAATATGGTGGTGTTAACCACATAATAAGTTCCGAAACCGGTTACCACCAGCATGAGCAGGGAAAGCAACGAGTTGCTGATCAGTATTTTACTGTTAAGCTTCATACGGATTAATTTTATACCCAACGCCGTAAACTGTTTCGATCAGATTAGGGGCGCTGGTGGCCGTCAATTTCCTGCGGATATTTTTCATGTGTGAGTTGATGAAATCCAGTGAAAACCGGTCATCGATCTTATTGCCCCAAATATGTTCGGCCAGTGCGATCCTCGTTACGGTCTTGTTCTTGTTTAGAAATAGGTAACGCAACATTTTATATTCGGTATCCGTCAGGTCAACGGCGGCTTTATTGTAGCTGACCTTCATGTTATCAAGATGGATTGATATATCACCAATGGTGATCTCATTATCACTGATCTTGAATTTTCGGCGCAGCACCGCATGGATCCGCGCTCGAAGTTCGGCCATTGCAAACGGCTTCGAAAGATAATCATCACTGCCAAGTTCAAGCCCCTGAACCCTGTCTTCAATTTCACCTCGTGCCGTGAGAATAATGACGGCGGTATCATCAGAAGTGTCTCGCTGTTTCTTAATCAGCTTAAGCAGATCGAGTCCGTCACCCCCAGGCAGGCTCAGGTCCAGTAATACAAGATCGTACTGTTCCCCCACAAAAAGGTCTTCTGCCTGTTCATAATCGAGTGCAGTATCAACAGTAAACTGCTCTTCAAGCAGCAGCTCCTCCAGTTCCTCGTTTAGTAGTATTTCATCTTCAACCACCAGAGCCCGCATATTTCAGGGATAAATTATTGATCAGTGAAATGAAGATAGGGTGGAAAAGTGAACAGAATATGAATCAGATAATTTCCTGATCTTTGCAAAGCTCAAACATGCTTTCATGCAGGTTCTCATTATCGAGTTCGCCGCGCATGCAAAGTTCGGCAACTTCTAAGCCGTTGAGCATGAGAATGCAGCCCATTTCATTTAGAAATGAATCAAACTTCATGGGATCAGCTTTGCTGAGTTTATCTACATCAATTCCTTCCGGGCTGATCTTCTTATTTACTAATACATAGAATTTATCGTCAGATTCATCTCCAAAAGAGAATTCCTCCAATCCGGTGTCTTTAAATGTTAGCATGTTTATCTAAAAAATCTCTGGCTTTAATAATTTCTGTGATCTCATCCGTTTCCCGGTTCACTATACGAACCTGAAACAAACTGATAATGGCTTGTTCATTCAATATCTGAATGACCTCGTCAATGGTTTCGCATTCTTCGGTCTCACTTACGAGATCATTGATTCCCTGAACAATATATCGATACTGCTTTTTATTTTTCTGTTTTTGGGTTGAACCGGATTCCGGCTGAGGCTCATCAAAATATTCCCGGATGGCATCTTCCGTTACATACCAGCTTACGCCCAGTTTTCGCCCGCGAATTCGGCCTTCCCGTAAATACGTTCGAAGGGTCATTTTAGAAATTCCGAGTTGTTCGTGCAGATCATCAACCGAATAAAGGGTAAGATCTCCGATTTGTTTAGGCATTACGTCTCTAAATTAAATGAATAAAAATTGGTTTTATCGGATGTTAAACTACAAATAATTTTATGTTAGTTACTATTACTTATATAAAAGAAATTAAATTTGGTTGAGGGCAGGTTCCCGCCGTATATTGGAGACAGTTACTCAAAAATCAAAGCAGCGGGTCCTATAAAGACCGGCTTTTTTTATGCCTTTCATTTTCCATTTTTTACTATTCCAGAGAGTAATGAGCCAGATAGTGTTGAGTAATCTATGAAATACCGGCAGGGGGTTTCAGCCTCATGCCACAGTTTATATTTCCATTCCTATAGCCTAATCACATTATTTACTTATACCCTGTTCGGAATGGCAACAGGTATTCTACCCGGCAACAGAACATGGACATGACAGCAGTTCTATTTTTTTGTTAGTCATGGCTTAGGTAATTTACGACTATGTTTAACAAAATCGGATTTCTCTTAATTCTGCTGTTCCTGGCATCCTGTTCTTCAAGTCAAACTTTCATTGATACGGATGACGGAGATCCCTTTTTACTGGAACCACCTGCGGAAGAAGACTTAGTTTATCAAACATTTTTGATTGGTGATGCCGGAGAGCCTTCCTTAGAAGTTCAGGAACCCACTCTTAAACTTCTTCAGTCTTTTTTGGAGAAGTCGGGTAAAAACAGTGCAGCGATCTTTTTGGGTGATAACATTTACGTAAATGGATTGCCGGACTCAACACATCCCGATCGAAAATTTTACGAACAGCGTATCATTGAGCAACTCAAAATTGTGGAGAATTATCCCGGCCGCACGTTTTTCATCCCAGGTAATCACGATTGGGATGACGGCGAAAAGGGAGGCCTGGAAGCGGTAAACAGGCAGGAGCGTTTTGTTGAAGAATATCTTGGAAAAGGAAATACCTTCATTCCCGATGATGGCTTCCCCGGCCCGGTAAGTATTAAGCTGATAGATGATGACGAAGACCCAAGATTGCGGGAAGATATTCGGCTCATTGCCTTAGACACTCAATGGTGGCTTCATAAATACGAGAAACCCTATGGCGATACCGGTGAATATGAACTTTTTGATGCAGGGGATGTGCTCATCGAGTTGGATGACATTTTAAAAAAGCAGCGTCATGACTTTCTGCTCATAGCCGCTCACCATCCTCTGGTTACTCATGATAATCACGGCGGATATCTACCACCATCTACTCACTTGAAACCGCCTGTTTTTGGCAGTTTATATGCCATATATCGGAGGGTTTTTGGTTTGGAGCAAGACGTAAATCATCATCGATATGCAGAAATGGCCCGTGCTTTTAGGGAGATATTCAGGGCAAACGATGTGGAAGACCTCATTTATGCATCCGGTCATTCACACAATTTGCAGTATCATAAGGACGAGGGGAAGCGAATAAATCACCATTACCTGGTGAGTGGTTCCGGAACAAAAGAGAGTTATGTTGCCAAAGGTCGCGGAGCAGAATTCACACACTCGGGCAAAGGGTTTATGACCGTTAAATATTATGGAGACGGCTCTGTTTGGGTAGAAGCCTGGGCGCCGGAAGGCGATGGATCTTCAGGAAAACTATTATATCGAAATTGGCTAAAAGAGCCGTATCAGGATGACTTCGATGAAGAAGGTTCACTTGATATTCCGGATATTGATTACTCAGACAGCACAAAAGTATTAGCCCCAAATCCTGATTATGATAATAAATCCCGGTTATATGAATGGCTGGCCGGTAAACATAACAGAAAATATTGGTCCGTTGAAAGTGAATACCCGGTTTTTGACCTTACCGAGATCGAAGGCGGACTTGAGCCGGTTAAAATTGGCGGTAAAGGACAGTCTACAACCCTTCACCTTGAAAGAGAGGATGGCCGGGATTACGTGCTGCGCTCCGTAGATAAAGAAGCCGGGCGTATCTGGGATGAAGAGCTTCGTAAAACAGTTGCTTTAGATTTAGCGCAAGATCAATTCTCAATGTTGAACCCATACTCCGCCGTGTTGATACCAGATATGGCGGATGCCATTGGCGTTTATCACACTAACCCCAGACTTTATTTTGTACCTGAAGATCCCCTTTTGGGAGTTTACAAGGAAGAAATAAGTAATCAGGTGGCCTTGTTTGAAGTCCGGCCAAATGGGGACATGAGTGACGTAGATCATGTGGGAAATTCGGAAGAAATACTAAGCAGTACAGAGCTTTTGAGAGAATTGGATAATGATATTGATCATAGGGTGGATCAAAAGTTATTCGCTAAAAACAGATTATTTGATATGTTGTTGGCTGATTGGGACCGGCACAGCGACCAATGGCGGTGGGCCTCTTTTGAGCCGGAAGATGAAAAGGGGAAGATCTACAAACCCATTCCCAGAGACCGCGACCTTGCCATGATGAAGATGACCGGCTTGATTCCAGGTTTAGCTAAAATATTAGGCCCATTTGTCCAGTATCAAAACTTTGATGAAAGCTATGGAAACCTAAAAGGGCTCAACCAGAATTCACTTGCTTTGACAAGGAGGTTCACCAATCAACTCACTAAAGAAGATTGGCTGGAGGCGGCAGAAGAAATCAGATCAAATTTGGATGACGAAGTCATTGAACGGGCTGTAAAAAATTATCCCGAACCTGTTTTTGAAAAGTATGGAGAGGAAACTATCCGGATAATTAAAGAGAGAAGGGACAAAATTATTGAGGTTGCAGAAGAATATTATGGTTTAATAAGCGGCGTTGTTTCCATTCTTGCAAGTGATAAAAGAGAACGATTTTTGGTAACTATTTTAGATGACGAAAGAATTCATGTTCAAGTGTTTAAGCTATCAGGCAAAGGGGGACTTCGTGGGCGCTATTTTGACCGCATTTTCTACAAAAATGAAACCAGGGAATTACGTCTTTTTGGGGTAGGGGGAGATGATGAGTTCATGCTTACAGGAGAAGCTTCCAATCCAATTAAATTACGGGTTATAGGGGGGGCAGGAGATGATAGCTATTGGGATGAGACTACAAAAGTTGGTCTTCGAAGGACGGTAGAGATCCACGAAACAGAAAACGGAAATACTATAGAAGCCGGTAATAATACCAAAGTAAAAAGGGCCGATATCCGTGAGAATGTGCACTATAACTACAAGGATGACTTTAGGTGGAATACGACTCAGCCAAGGTTTTACTTTGAATACAACAGTAATGACGGATTATTCACGGGCGGGGGAGCTGAAGTTGTACGCCATGGTTTCAGGAAAAACCCGGCTTCCAAACATTTTGCCAGGGCAAATTACGCGCCACGAACCGGAGCTGCCAACATCAGATACAATGGGTTATGGAATGAGGTAGCCGGAGACTGGCAGGCCGCATTAGATGGGCAGTTCCTTTTCCCTAAAAGTTATCGGAATTTCTTCGGCCTGGGAAATGAAACCACACTGAAAGAACGCTCAGAGAATTATTACAGGGCAAGGCTTTATCAATATTCTATTGAGCCGGGTTTGAGAATCACAAAAAACATCCTTGAATTCTATGCAGGGTTGAGTTTAAAGGCAACTAATGTAGAGCAGGATCCGAATAATATTGTTTCAGATCCAAACTCGGGGATTGGGGCCGGAGAGTTTGATGAGCAATGGTTCACAGGTATCCGTACAGCAATTAAGATCAGCGACCTTGACAACAATAGGAATCCCAGAAAAGGATACCGCCTGAATATACAATCCCATTTTAAGTCGGGTGTGCAAAATTCAAACGACTATTTCGGAACATTACGATCTGATCTGGAGATCTATTTATCACCTCATATTAATAGACAGATTACATTTGCGAACAGAATTGGGGCAGGCCATAATATTGGAGAGTTTCCGTTTTATGAAGCAAATACATTAGGAGGCACTACAAACCTGCGTGGTTTTAGAGGCCGGCGTTATTCGGGAAGATCGAGTATATATAACAACACGGAAATACGGATCGAGCTTTTTGATTTTTATAATTACCTGTTGGGCGGAAAAGTAGGAATTAACGGATTTTATGATGTTGGGCGTGTTTGGGCTGGCTCAGAATCTTCATCAGTTTGGCATAAAGGTTATGGGGGAGGGATTTGGCTAAACATTTTTGATTCATTTCTCGTAAATGGCGGGATTGGTTTTTCGGAGGAAGAATCAATTTTCACCGTAAAAGCGGGATTTTTATTTTGAATACACGAAATACGCAGGGTTTTTAGGAAACAAAATTAGCGGATTTGGTGTCTTTGAGGTAAGATAATTGCATATATTATACATCAAGTAAAAAAGTCAGAGGTCTAACTATTTCCGGTAATGGATAAAAGTAATAACATCAGATTGCTAGCGGCCATTATGTTTGCCGACATCGTAGGTTATTCACAAATGATGCAAAATGATGAGGAAAACGCTAAAGATCTGCGGGATCGACAGAGAGCTGTTATAGAAAGCTACATACTGAAATATCACGGTCAGGTGATGCAGTATTACGGGGATGGAACGCTCATGATGTTTGGGAGTGCGCTGGATGCAGTAAACTGCGCCCGTGATATTCAAAGAGAATTAATTGAGCATCCGGTTGTGCCTTTACGAATTGGCATTCATATCGGTGATGTGGTGTATGATAACGAAGGTATTTATGGGGATGCAGTGAATGTGGCCGCACGTGTTCAGGCTTTAGGAGTAACCGGATCTGTAATGATCTCCGGGAAAGTATTTGATGAAATAAAAAACCATCCGGGAATTCGGGTAGAATCTTTTGGAGAACACGAGCTGAAAAACATCTACATGCCGATAAACATTTATGCTCTCGCCGATAGTGGGCTTACCATACCGGATCAGCAATACATTCAGGACATCACAGGTAGTAATAAGAACAGCATAGCCGTTCTGCCTTTTACCAATTTCAGTTCTGAAAGTGGCAACGATTATTTCAGTGATGGAATCACCGAAGAGATCATCAATGCGCTTGCCCGAATTAAAGACATACAGGTAGCTTCGCGTACAACCGTTTTCTCCTATAAAAAAGTAACCAAAGACATCCGTGATATCGGAAAAGAGTTAAACGTATCGTACTTGCTGGAGGGGAGTGTTCGAAAGTCAGGGGATCGAATCAGGGTAACTGCACAGCTGATTAGCAGTGACACCGGCTTCCACGTATGGTCCGAAAATTTTGACGGAGAGTTAAAAGATATTTTTGATGTACAGGATGAAATTGCTCGAAAGATCGCAGATAAATTGGAAAGCAGTATTGCTAAAAAGAGAAAAAGGGTATATGAGTCCTCTACTGAGAACATAGATGCCTACAACTACTACTTGCAAGGATTATTTTATTGGAATAAACGTACCCCTGAAGCCATTTATAAAGCAATAGAACTCTTTAATAAAGCCATTAATGAGTGCAATACCTACACAAATGCATATTCCTATCTTGCTAACTGTTATACCTTTTTAGGAACAATCGGATATATGAATGGAGAAAAAGCATTTCAAATGGCAGAGAAAAATGCACTAAGGGCTATAGAAATTAATAATTCAAGGGCTGACTCATATGTAGCACTTGGTTATGTAAATTTATTTGGGAAGTGGGAGTTTAATTTAGCAGAAGCGAACTTGAAAAAAGCCATCACTTTGGAGCCCGATAACAGCGAAGCGCGTCAGGCTCTGTCGCTTTATTATCGTATTATTGGCAGGTTTGATAAGATGTTGCAACAGGCTGAAGCCGCTGTAAAGATCGATCCATTATCACTCCCTGCCCTGCTGGAACTCGGTCGCTCCTATTGGGTAGTTGAGGAATATGAAAAAGCCCTGAATGCATTTAACGAAGCACTTGAGCTGGATCCACTGTTTCGGTCGGCGATAGAAGGGAAAGCGCTGGTTTATATGAGCCAAAAGAAATATGACAAAGCACTCAGAACCTTCAAGACATATATCAACCTGATTGATTCAAAATATAAAGGAGGGGCACAGCTTGCTTGTCTATATGCGTTAATGGGAAACAATGAGCAGGCTGATGAGAATATTGAACTTATCAAAAAGAGAGAAAAAGAAGAGCCACAACAAAACCTTATGCTTGATTTTGCCATAGCCTATGCGGCAAAAGGTGAGATCGACCGGGCCTTTGATTATCTGAATAGGGCCTACGAACTAAAATTAGGTTCACTTCTTTTGATCAAAACCTTACCATTGGGTAATAAATTAGAGGGTGACCCAAGATTTCACGCATTAATAGAAAAAATCGGATTGCCACCGGTTAAAAAAGAAAAAATGAAAATCTCAGAAGTGTAGATCTAAGGGTATTTTAAAGCACATTAATTAAATACAGAATGGAAAAAAAACACCGGAAGAAGAGAATAACAGTAAAGACTTAGGTTCACGAAAACGAGGAGTTTCGGATATGTTCCGTACTTCCTATAGAACCCACATAGAGTTGAGCGCCATAGCCGATAACAAATCCAATATAATGATCAGTATAAATGGGATCATTATTTCCATAATACTGGCATCTATTTCCCCAAAAATCGACTCAAACCCCTGGTTGTTAGTGCCAACCTCTATTCTACTGATCTCATGTATGATAGCTTTAGTTTATTCTGTGTTGGCAGCACGCCCCAGGGTAAGTAAAGAAGAAGTGACGCTGGAGGATGTGCGAGCCAATAGATCCAATATTTTATTCTTCGGAAACTTTTTTAAGCTAAGCCGTGAAGATTATGTAACCGGTATGGAAGAATTGATGGTTGACAGTGAGCGCCTGTACGATACCATGGCAAGAGACCTGCACGGGTTGGGCTCGGTATTGTCCGAAAAATATCGATTGATCAGAATTGCATACAACGTATTTATGATAGGATTGGTGCTTTCGGTAAGTAGCTATATCGTTGTTTATTTTCTTATCTCTGAAGGCTTCTGGTTTTGAGAGCACTACTCTTCTTCGTCAATATTCTTATATGCCTGAGTGATACGCTGATTCATCAATCTGCGATAGTTCTTGAATTCATATTCACTCACTGTAAATTCCGAATGATATTCCCCGTCAAAGCACTCCACTTTTAATTTATTGGGTTTTTCGCTTTCGGTGATAGTTACTTGTACTTTTCCCAGGCGATACGAATCTTTTTCTTTCATAGAATATTTTTTTCTGAAGGTAAAAAAATCTGTTCTTAGCTTTTGAACTTTAACCTGTTTTAAATTCGTTCACTTAAATCACACCTTAACTTTTAGTATTTTAACGTGAGTTTGAGATAAAGACCATCTGTTGAACACGTTGAATGGTTATTTTGCAGCGAATGCCCGAAATTCTATGGTTTGTCAGCTATCGAATACGGAAGTAATGGCAACCATTAGATTCCCGTCTCCACGGGAATGACCATAAACATCCATTTTTATCCTTTTAACTTATTTTTTATCTCGAACTCACGTTATTTTAGAATATTCAAACAAAAAACGTCATGAAAAAAAAGAACATTGTCATAATAGTGATAAGCATTTTTTTAGGGATCTTTGTGTATATCTCGTTGAGTAATGTACAGGCTCCGGTAAATGACAATTCCCCCGATTGGATGCCCATTCATGAAGCTCAGGAATTGGCCGCTTCTACCGATAAACTGATCTTTGTGGATGTATTTGAGATCGGCTGTAAATATTGCAGAGCTATGGATCGTGAGGTATTTCCTGATTCCACCGTACGCCAGGTTATGGATGCCGACTACATCCCGGTTCGGCTTGATGGAAATTCGACCGAACTTATTCGCTTCAATGGAGAGGAGGTCTCTTCTAAAGATTTTGCACAAAGCAAAGGAGCCTATGTATTTCCAACTTCATTGATCCTTGATGCAGAAGGAACCGTTATCAAGAAAAAAATCGGTTATATGGGCGTGGATGAATTCAGACAGTTTTTATATCAATAAACTATAATTAATCAAAGTATTACTATGAGCATTAAAAAAATTGCTACAAACTTAGGGATGGTATTAGCCGGCATATTGGTTTTGGCCGGGTGTAACGGAGAAGCAGGAGAGGCTCAGTCTCAACCGGCAAGTATCTCTGTGGAAGCAGAGAAAGTAGTCGATGGAATCAGCATTGGCTGGGGCATTGCCTTTTTACCTGAATGGCGACATGCTGGTCACAGAAAAATCAGGAACCTTATACCGAATCAGCGATGGTGAAATTGTAGCTGAGATAACCGATGGAATCCCATCTGACCTGGATGTAAACGGGCAGGGAGGTTTCCTTGATATCGAACTTCACCCCAACTACGAAGAAAACGGCTGGATCTATTTTTCATACTCTTCCAGTGCAGGCAGCGGAGAAGGAAGTAACACAGCCATCATCCGGGCACAACTGGAAAATGATGCATTGGCGGAGGCAGAGGTGCTTTATAAAGCAGTTCCGAATTCAACCCGCGGACAGCATTATGGAAGCCGCATCGTTTTTGATAACAACGGATATATGTTTTTCTCAATCGGTGATAGAGGAAATCGAGACGTTCTACCACAGGATATTACCAGGGATGGCGGAAAGATCTATCGATTGAATGATGACGGAAGTATCCCCTCAGACAATCCATTTGCAGGGGAAGACGGAGCTAAAGAAGCTATTTATTCATATGGGCATCGAAACCCCCAGGGCATGGCCTTGAATCCGGAGAGCGGAAGGATATGGGCTAACGAGCACGGCCCGCGCGGTGGGGATGAAGTGAATGTCATTGAGCCGGGCAATAACTATGGATGGCCTGTGATAAGTTATGGTATCAACTACAATGGAACGGAATTCGCAGAGGATACTGCCAGAGCAGGGATGGAACAGCCTATTCTCTACTGGGATCCGTCGATTGCCCCTGCGGGTATGACCTTTGTAACCAGCGACAAATATCCGGGATGGGAAGGAGATCTGTTAGTCGCTTCCCTTAAATTTTCTTACATCGCCCACTTGGATGTAGAGGGAAATGAAATTCTTGAGGAAACAAAACTTGTTGAGGGTGTAGGAAGAATCCGGGCTATCGAAGAAGCCCCGGATGGATACATTTACTTTACCGCAGAAGGTGATGGCGTTTACCGCCTGGTTCCTTCTGAGAACTAATTTCCTATGAGATCAGGAACGTGATCTCAATTTTTTAATTTTTTTTGTAAGGAATTGACTTTTCGCTGCTCTTACTGTTATGGGGCAGCGGAGTACATATCAATTTCCATTTAGCAGATATCCGGCGGTCAGGATCGTTTTATTCCTGATAGCCGGAATTCTGCTTTTTTATGTTTACGAGCCCTCCCTGCTTTTAACCGAAGTTATATTTGGCGTTCTTTTCGTTGTTTTGGCATTCATAGAATTGAGTAATAAAACAACCATCAGCACCTATTGGCCTACCCTGTCCGGATTTATTTTTTTACTGATGATCCTGGTTTTTGGAGCATTCAGAATGGCTGTTGATTCAAAAAAGGGGACTTCAAAGACCATTCAGCTTATACAATTATCAAACTGGGAAGAAATTGAAGTAATAGGAAACATTTACTCCATTTCCACAACATCAACGGGAAAGGTGAGGTGGGACCTTACGGTTACGGAAACTCAGTTGGAGAGCGCATCATCATCCCAGAAATACAAAGCCAGGATTTTAGCTGATGAAGTTGGAGCTCAGCCGACCTTGGGAGATCAGGTAAAGATCAGCGGAACGATCATTCCTATTTCAGGAAAAAGAAATCCCCATGAATTCGACTATAAAGCCTATCTACGATCTCAAGGTATATCGGTTCAGATAAAAGCAGAAGTACTTGATGAGGTTATCCAAAACAGTGAGATTCTGGAATGGGTTTGGTGGCGGGAAAAAGCGTTAGAACTCGTTGAAATTAATTTCAATCCGGAAACAGCGCCGATCGCAAAAGCCTTATTGGTTGGTTACAAGCAAGACCTGGATTCTGATTCAAAGCTTGCTTTTGCCAGAGCCGGTTTGTCACATATTATGGCCGTTTCAGGATTACATGTAGGGTTTATAGTAGCTCCTTTCTGGATCATCATTCCATATTTCTGGACCAGGAGATACGGCAGCATGATCGGCCTCATCATCTTAATAATATTGTTGGTCTGTTATGCCGGAATTACCGGTTTCTCACCTTCTGTTATGCGAGCCTCCGTGATGGCAGGGTTCTTAAGTTTTGGGAAGCTATTCCATCGGGTGAATGACTCCATCAATTTGACGGCGGCCGCGGCTATTGTGCTTTTAGTGATTGACCCCTCCCAAATTTTCGAGATCGGGTTTCAGCTTTCCTTTGCCGCGGTGTTCATTATTTTACTCATTCTTCCGGTTATTCAGAATGCGCTGCCTTATTGGGTGAGAGTACGGTGGTATGGCAAACCGCTCATGGTGATCATTGTATCATTGGTGGTACAATTTGGTTTATATCCCTTGCAGGTGCATTATTTTGGGGAGATCTCTCTGATAAGCCCGATCGCAAATGCACTTTTTGTGCCATTATTGGGACTGGTTGTGCCTCTTTCATTAATAGCTTTATTCATTACAGCAGTCGTTCCCCTTGCGGGGTTCATTATTAATTATCCGTCACTTCTATTTCTTGGCTGGATGAATGAATTTGTAACAACCGCAGCAAGCTGGGAATGGGCCTGGACTGCCGCATCCCTGGAAAACGATCTGTTCTTCCTCTTTTGGTTATTCCTGATATTTACCGTTTCAGCGTGGAAGATCGCCGCGTTGAAGTGGAAACTGGCTATAGGTGTAATGGCATCGCTATGTGTCATTGTATCCATAAATGTGATCGAAAAACTTCAACCCGCAAAACTTACGATCACATTTTTTGATGTTGGGCAGGGAGATGCCGCACTTATACACACACCGACCGGGAAAAATGTGTTGGTGGATGCGGGAGTTTGGTCACCCTCATATAACAGCGGAAGGTCAATCATACTTCCGCATCTGCAAGCAAGCGGGATTGAAAAGGTTGATGCTGTCTTTCTAAGCCATCCTCATGCGGATCATATTGGGGGGATCATTGATCTGATAGAAGAAATTCCGATTGGTGTGATCTATAATTCAGGCTACGAATACGATTCAAATTTGTATGCATCTTATATAGAGGCGGCAAGAGATAACTCTGTTCCTGTAAGATCTCTTCAGGCAGGAGATGCCGTAGGGATAGATCCTGCCGTATTATTTTTAGTAATGGGCCCTGAAGGTCAAAAATTCAATGCTGACCCAAACGAACATTCCCTGATCTTAAATGTGATCTATGGAGAGTCCGAGTTTCTTTTTACCGGGGATGCAGGGATACACCAGGAAAAAAGGCTGACAGAAATATATGGCGACTTATTGGATACAGATCTTCTAAAAGTTGGGCATCATGGCAGCAGAACGAGTTCCGGGGATATATTTCTTAATCATGTAACCCCGGAAATAGCGGTTATATCTTTGGCAGAAAATAATCGCTTTCGGCATCCTCACCCGGAGGCAGTCAATCGGTTGGGGCGATCAAAAGCTGAACTGCTTTTTACAAGTAAAGAACGAGCGATAATTGTTGAGACCAATGGGAGATCAATTCAGAGGATTGATTGGTGATAGAACCAGTAGAAGGAATAGTTATGAACTTTTGTTATAATCAGACTCCCCGGAATAAACCCTATCAATCACATTATGAGAAAATTCTTTATCCCGCTAATACTTGTATCCTTATTCAGCAGTGTATTAACAGCTCGCCAACTGGAGCATAAAGATTATGCCCTGATAAATGGTCATATCATAGATCAGGTAAATGAAGAGATCCTTGAAAATTCAATGATCCTGGTTTCGGGAGGAATGATCGAAAGAGTTGCTAAGAGTTCGGGTAACGTTCCTGATGGATATGAGGTGATAGATATGGAAGGAAAGTATATTCTTGCAGGGTTTATGGATGCTCATACTCATTTGAACTCACTTGAATCCGCAAAACGGGCTCTTCACTCCGGTGTAACTACGGTTCGAAGCTCAAGCGTTCCTTACTTTCAAGATGTGGCAATCAAAAACCTGGCCGATCAAAATTATATTGCAGGGCCTGATATGATTCCTGCGGGAGTTTTTGTGTCGCCAGACCTGGGTGAGACTATCTTAGCTGATCCTGAACTGGCCTCACTCTTTGATGGAGTGACGACCGAAGAAGCACTCAGAAAATTAGTGAGGGTGAATGCAGAACGCGGAGCTATGTTTATCAAAACGAGGGGCACGGAGCGTGCAGGGCTTCCCAATACGGACCCAAGAAAACAAACGTACACCGAAGATCAGCTTAAGATAGTGGTAGATGAAGCCGCCAAATATGGAATCCCGATTCAGATTCACGGTCATGGGGATGAAGGTTCATATGCAGCGGTTAAAGCGGGAGCCAGAAGTATTGAACACGGCACCTATTTAAGCGAACGAACATTAAAGCTTATGGCCGAAAAAGGAACCTTTTTTGTGCCAACATTCAGTACGGTTTACGATCTTACTCAGCCTGGTGGAGATTATGACAATCCGGTGCTAAGAAACAGGGGCCGACACATGCTACCCGAATTGGGGAAGACCGTAAAGAAAGCCAAAGAGCTGGGCGTAACCATTATAACCGGTGCCGATACGGGATACGGACCTAATAGCCTGACAAGGATAAGTCATGAGATCACGTTTTTTGTTGAATTGGGGTTTTCACCATACGAAGCGATAAGAGCCGCTACATCAGATGCCGCCCGGCTTCTGCAAATAGAGGAAAAAACTGGCAGGGTTGAACAGGGAATGGAAGCAGATCTTATCGTTTTAAATAGCAACCCCATTGAGGACATTAAATCTACTCAAGATGTGATCTTGGTGATGAGCAACGGACACCTTGTATATAACCGGCTTCCATATGGGATAGGGGATTAATGAGAAGAATTCACGTTAACTTTAGCCCAAACTAAACGTACTGTTACACCATGTCTTTTTGCCAAAAAACCGGTATCCTTAGACGGGACTGATCTTTATAATAAAACCGGTTTAAAAATCTTAATGGCAGAAAAGGAACGACTTAGCTTCGAAGAGGCTTTAATGAAATTGGAATCCATAGTGGAACAACTTGAGGACGAAGACATTACGCTTCAGGATTCTGTTAAACTGTATGAAGAAGGCGTTAAAATGTCGAAATTCTGCACCGAAATTCTGGAGCAAGCCGAGCTTCGTATAGAACAAGTGAACGAAGTGAATACACAGTAACAGTAATAGAGAAATTATGGAGACAAAACAGCCGAAACCGGGAAAATTGCTTGCCAGTATAAATTCTCCGGCTGATCTTAAAAAGTTAGAACCCGCACAGCTACAGGATGTGTGCGATGAGCTGCGCCAATATATTATTGATATGGTCTCTGTAAATGGCGGCCATTTTGGAGCCAGTTTGGGCGTAGTGGAATTAACTACGGCACTTCATTATGTGTATGATACACCTAAAGACCTGTTGGTTTGGGATGTTGGGCATCAGGCATATGGACATAAGATATTGACAGGCAGGCGCGATCAGTTTCATACAAACAGAGTTTATGGAGGATTGTCAGGTTTCCCTAAACGCTCCGAAAGCGAGTATGATACCTTTGGCGTTGGTCATTCAAGCACTTCGATTTCTGCAGCACTTGGTATGGCAGTTGCGCGAGACCTCGATAATTCTGATAAGAAAGTTGTTGCTGTGATCGGTGACGGAGCCATGACAGCCGGACTCGCTTTTGAAGCAATGAATAATGCCGGCGCAATGAACAGCGACATACTGGTGATTCTGAATGACAACAACATGTCGATAGATCCCAATGTTGGAGCCCTGAAAGAATATTTAGCCGACATCACCACCAGCAAGACTTTCAACAAAATGAGGGATGAAGTGTACGATATGCTTGGGCACTTCAAGTCGGCAGGTGAAAAAATGCGAAAAGTAGCTTCAAGGCTTGAGAGTGCAATGACAGCGGCTCTTACTCCGGGCTCATTGTTCCGGGCGCTCGGGTTTAAATATTACGGACCAACAGATGGCCATGATGTAAACGGACTCCGGGACATGCTTGAGGACCTCAAAGAAGTGAAGGGTCCGAAGTTGTTGCATATTGTCACAGTGAAAGGAAAAGGATTCGCCCCGGCTGAACGCGAACAAACAAAATGGCATGCATCCAGCAGCCCATTTGATAAGATCACCGGGAAGTCGCTGGTAACTGCATCACCGGTTAAAAAGAAGTCAGCGCCCAAATATCAGGATGTGTTTGGAGATGCATTGGTAGAACTGGCTGAGAAAGACGAGCGAATTGTAAGTATGACGCCGGCCATGCCAAGCGGTTCCAGTTTACTGCCTATGATGGAAGCCTTTCCCGACCGTTCTTTTGATGTGGGTATTGCAGAGCAACATGCCGTAACATTTGCAGCAGGCCTTGCAGCCGAAGGTAAAAAAGCATTTTGTGCCATCTATTCTTCATTTCTTCAAAGAGGGTATGATCAGTTGGTGCATGATGTGGCGATTCAGAATCTGCCGGTAGTATTTTGTATCGATCGTGCAGGACTTGTTGGGGCAGACGGGCCAACGCATCATGGGTGTTATGACACCGCCTTTATGAGAGCTATTCCAAATATGGTGGTATCTTCTCCATTGAATGAGCAAGACCTTAGAGACATGATGTATACCGCCTCCAAATATGAAGATGCTGCCTGGGCTATTCGTTATCCACGCGGTAAATCAACCGGAATGGAAGTTCGGGAAGGCTTTGAGCCGATGGAGATCGGAAAAGGAAAAGAGCTGAGAGAAGGTGAAGAAATAGCCATTTTAAGTTTTGGGCCAATAGGGAAATATGTGACTGATGCAGCGGAACTGTTAGCTGGCAAAGGGATAGAGATCGGGCATTACGACATGCGTTTTGCCAAGCCCCTGGATACAGATCTAATTGACGAAGCATGTCAAAGATACGACCATATCATAACCTTAGAGGATGGATCCAGGCTTGGTGGTTTTGGAAGTGCAGTAGCTGAATATATTTCAGAAAGATCTGACCGGCCAACTCTGAAAATAATGGGAATACCTGACCGTGTAATAGAGCATGGCACGCAAGAAGAACTCCATGATGAAATTGGCATTGGAGTTAAGGGAATAATTGAGAGCGTAAAACAAAGAATTACTCAAAAGGTATAAGTTTGAAATTTACCCTTTCTGACTTTGATTATGACCTCCCTGAAAGCCTGATCGCACAATCTCCAGCCCAACCCAGAGACCATGCACGTCTGCTGGTCTATGACCGGGAAACAGGATCAATAACCGACGACCACTTCTATAATCTTGGCAGATATCTTCCTGTAAATACCACGCTGGTGGTAAACAACAGCAAGGTCGAAAAATGCCGCCTGCTTTTTGATGACGGAAAGAAAGAGTTGTTCGTTACATCCGTCAGGGATAATAATACGATCGAAGCATTGGTTCGTCCGGGTAAAAAATTTAAACCGGGAAAAGAAATACAGCTTGCTGAAGATATTTCAGCAAAAGTAACGCATGTAGCCAAAGACGGATTGCGAACACTGACCCTGTCTTGTGATCTTGACGACCCGAAACTGGGACCATTCAAGCACACACCATTTCCTCCCTATATAGAGCAGGATGAATCGCTGGCGGAAGAATATCAGACCGTCTATGCAAAAGACCTTGGAAGTAAAGCAGCCCCCACTGCAGGGTTACATTTCACAGACGAACTTCTAGAAAAGCTGAAGGAATCCGGAATAAAAAGATCTGAAGTTACTTTACATGTAGGGTTAGGAACCTTTGCTCCTGTAAAAACAGAAAACCTGGAAGAGCATACCATGCACAGCGAGTGGTATCAACTCGAGCAGAAGACCTGTGATGAACTGAATGCAGCCGGACATCTTACAGCCGTTGGAACAACAAGTGTGCGGGTATTGGAAGCTGCATCAGGCAAGCCAAGAACATTCAAGCCGGAGAGTAAGGAAACCGATATCTTTATTACCCCGGGATATGATTTCAAAGCCACAGATGCCCTGATCACCAACTTTCACCTGCCTAAAAGTACACTCCTGATGTTAGTTGCGGCATTTGTGGGATTTGATGAAATGAAGCAACTCTATGAACACGCCAGTAAAGAGAAATACCGGTTCTACTCGTTTGGTGATGCTATGTTAGTCCTGTAAAACAGTGTTCGATTTTAGATGTTTCTGAATGCAACTCTTCTTATATTTGATGCCCTTTTGAAATCCGAACAACAAACAAGTTCAACATGCAATGTTCCTTGTTGAATGTTCGATATTCATCTGCGCCCGTAGCTCAACTGGATAGAGCGTCTGACTTCGGATCAGAAGGCTGAGGGTTCGAATCCTTCCGGGCGTACACTTGCAAAAACCCGCTTTAATATATTTTAAAGCGGGTTTTTTAATGTTTTTTAGCCAAATTTTGGAGGCTAATTTCGGGAAATTTTTTCACAAATTAGGCAATTTTTCTGGATTAGGTGGTACCTTTTAGTGACGCTGCTTTTTATTTGTCCAAAGATGAAATTAGTATCGATCACCAGGGAAAAATAGAGCTCGCCAAATCCTTCAATTTTTAGAATCTCCTGTTGAGATTGATTTCTAAGATCAACATAAAGCGCAGGTCCTAACTCATTAGTTAAAGACTCCCATATCTCTTGAAGTCCTGGAAATTTTTGTTTTAGCCTATTTTCGAGCTGTTTTTTATAATCATAAGGTTTTGGTTCTTCATTCATATTACCTCTTTTAGAATTAAATAGTAGGGCTATAATGGGATATCAATACTTTTGAACTTAATCTGAAGTTTAACTATCTCTTTGTAAAATCATCATACCAATCCTTCAATTTCATTAATTCCGACTCCAACTCATGAGGCGTGGGCATAGGGACAGAAGAAGAGCGGGGCTGAGAGTGTTCATATTTCGAAAATTTTGTCATCATTATGTCGATAAACTCACAATCTGATTTTTGAATCTTTGAAAGTCGGCCAATTTTATTTTTTGTATTTATTTCTCTTCTAAAACGGTGTACAACATCACCTAATAAAACCTCTTCAATTAATCTTTCAATCAGTATTCTGATATCACTACATATTGATTTTGCTAAGATGTCATAAGATACATCTACTTCATCTGCGAGTGCTTTTTTTGCTAAGGCTAATCTCTGATTCGACAATTCATTTAGTACAGATATCGGTTTTCTAACATAAATCGGAGAACTAGTTGGGTCACCGGTATTTCCTGGATTATTTGCAATACTTAATAAGTTTGAGTTTAATTTATTTTGTTTAGCTGAATCTCGTAGCTTAACAATAAGAGCAATTCTATGCGTGAAAACTATTACTTGTCGATCTTGTGCTAACTCAACTAATCTATCAGCCACAGCCTCTTCGTAATCTTCGTCTAATGAAGTAATTGGATCATCGAATATAAACGGTGCTGGAATTTTCTTACCTGTTACATCAGCAATAAAAGCAGCTATTGAAACGATTCTTTTTTCACCTTCACTTAATATTTCATCAGGGGATCTATCGTTTAATCCATCCAATTTTATTCTATGTAATACTCTTCCTTTTTGAACTCTTTCTTTGTCTAGTATGACCCTTATGTTATCCGCTCCAAGATTGCTAAGTTCTTCGTTAAACCTTTTAATATAGGCCTGAGTAATTAGTTCTTCTGCAAGTTTTCCTTTCTTTTTTGAAAAAGCTAATGAATTGGTCAGTTTCTTTGCCTGTTCTAAAATTTTAAACTCAGATAACCGGGTTATTTCATTTTTTATTGTTTCTTTCTGACCTGAAAGCCACTTTTTTGTTTCAAACTCTTTTAAAGCATCTTTCAATTCTTGGCGATTATCTTCCTCAGCATCAATAAGTAGTTGACTCGCTTTTATATAATACGAATAAGAAAGTTTTCTGGCGCTTCCTAACAGATTCCACCGTAAGGAGGTCTCAGTAAGCTCCTCTTTCTCATTAATAAACTCCTGATATCTTACTCTAAGAGATTCATAAAAGGATAATGTCGACTCTCTTACTTCATTGTCATCGACTCCTATAGCATCAAATATTGTAGTTAACTTTTCTTCATTTGCTGGTTCATTATATGATTCGATGATTTTATTTATTTTTTTCTCCAGCTCATTAACTTCTTTTTTTAACTCTCCCTTCACAAAGGTCTCAAAGGACTTCAGTCGAACTTTTGCATTATCAGATAATGGCTGTTGACAGAGAACACATTTTGCCTCTTCTCCTGTAAAAGGGAATTTATGGTTCAAATAGGCAACTTTTTCTGAGTACTCCCTTGCTTTCTCCCATAGTTGCTCCCACACTTTTGATTCAATGCCTGGTAGTGGCATTGTAGAAAATAAATCATTTGCGGCTGCATCTGCGGCCTCTTTTTTATTTCCTAAAGTTTCTCTCAGCTTAGCAATTTTTGAATGATTGACATCAGATAATTCTCTGACATGTTCAATGGTCTGCTTAATTAAAACATCGAGTCGCTTTCTTCTTTTAAATAACTTTTCAGCCTTTTCTTTCGGTGACTCTGAATTCACTCTTTCTCTTAACCTTGATAGTTCCTTATCGTCTTCTTTAGACCACTCAATCTTAGACTTAATTGTTTCAAGTTCTGTGTTATGAGAAAGTTGATCATACCATTTTGCAAGATTCGTATCAATATAATCTTCAGGCAACCGTGGTTTTTGGGAAATCTTACTTTCTATCTTCCCATTAATACTATCTGTTAAATTTTCCGAGGAAGCAATAAGTTTATCAAAGAAACCTAGCAATGGGGGCTCATATGTGGCTTCATTTTCTTCACTTATATATACATTTCCGGAGTTGGAATCATAAATGTCAACATTACTAAGGTCTTTAATATGACCATTTTCCTTGATCCACTTGACCGTTTTTATTTGATTGTCTATTGTGTATGTAACTGTACATGATTGCTTGCCTTCTGACTTATCAAAAACATTAGACAATAATGGGCCTGCTAAACGCGAACCTGTTAAATGTTTCAAAAGCCTTACATATCCAGACTTTCCAGATCCATTACGCCCATATATTATTGACAGTTTATCACTATCAAACTTTAGAGGGTTTCTTGGAGATAGTGCATTAATACCATTAATGTCATCAAGTGAGTTGAGCTTTATTGTCTCGTTTGAACTGTGATTAAAGTTAAAGTTGAACCTTCTTTCCCCATCATTTTCCAGTTCATCATTTGCTTCCTTGATGCATACCTCCACTAGTTCTTTATAGTCATCATCGTCTAAATTATTCTTTTCAATTAGTTTTATAGCGGCTAATTGAATCCATGCATATCTATCCCGAAACCAATTATTTAAATTGTTCATACTTGTGATTTTTTATTAAATATACCTATTCAGACAATTAGCAGTTGTAGAAGCTCTGAATAGCTTCAATTTGCTACACATATATTAACATCCACCCATGCACTCTATCTGCACAGAAAGACAAAGGTCAAAGAAAATCCCCGAGATTAGTCTTTTAGCTACTTAGCTACCCCTTTTACAAATACTCAACCCACCTTAATCTCATTCAAGGTCCTAACCTTCTCAACCAGCAGATCAATGACTTTAGCATTGTTATCAAAGACCCCATCTAAGCCGTCTTCATCAATAAAGTCGAACGGAGGTTCATAGAGGTTGGCAACATCCAGGTGGCCTTTTTCAGTGTAAAATTCAATCATCTGTTCGATAAACTGAATTTGGTTTGAGCTGAGGCGGTTGCTTTGCAAAAACTGCCCGAATTCCTTTACAACCGTTTCCCGATCCAGTCCGGAGACTTCCCGTACAAACCCTACTACCTTTAGGTTCTTACCTACGAGCTCGTGAAATTCTTCAGGACTGATGCTTGGATCTGATTCTAAAAGAAACTCCTCCAAAGTTTCAAGATCTTTGTTCGTGAGCGGCTTTGCCTTACGGATCTTCTCAATGATCAAATGATTGCTGTGTTCCTCTATGAACTTCCTGATCTTTCGCAGGTACCGATCTTTATTAATGGCAGGTTCGCTTACTTTGCCTTCTTCAAATTCAGGCTCGGATAGATGATCCTCAAAATCCGTAAATGCAATGGTTTTGTTTTTTGCATCAATCAAATGCATCAATTCTCTTAGATTAGCTCTGATCTCATCCAACTCAGCAGGGTGGGGCGACTCCCAAAATTCTTCGCTCATGGATTGCTGAACCGAAGGTAATACGTTCTTTACAGCAGGGATATGCTTTTTGTTGTACAGAATTTCGGCTATGCGAATGGCGTTCTCTTTGAGATTGCTTTTCTCCAGCACCCCGTCTAATACCTGATGTTGTAAATTGAGCATCAGTAAATCGTAGCGACGAGTCCGTTCATCTTCATTCAAATTAGGAGGGATAACCTCAGCTAGTTTTCGAACAATCTCATTGCGTTCGCCAGACTCAAGATGCTCCCAAACCGATCGCTCTTCCAGTTTATGCACCAGCTTTAAGTGTGGCCTGACCTGAATGCTTTGATGATCCAGGTTTGAAACCTGCTGATGAAGCAGATTCAATAATTCGGTCCGGTATTCCTGCAAAGCCTGATCCTGATTGTAGGGCCCGTTGGTTAGTTTGGTAGTCAGGCTTAATCGTTGTTCAAAAATGCGTTCGGTGATCGAAGCACTGGAAGTAGCCTCATATCCCTCCGGATTTTCTTCAAAGAACTCAAAGTTGCCACAGTAATCGAAGATCAGGAAGTGCTGCTTATCCTCACCGGGACCAAACAGGTCAGGGCGCAAGCGGGTACCGCGACCGATCATCTGATTGAACTTTGCTTTTGAACGTACCGGCTTAAAAAACACCAGGTTTACGCAGTCTGGAGCATCTATTCCTGTATCCATCATATCCACCGATATGGCAATGACCGGCATTTCTTTGGGCAGGCAGAATTTTTCAATAAGATCCTGGGCATATTCTACATTGGTATGAATGACCTTTGCAAAATTACCTGCATACGCCGGATAAATTTTATCAAATACCTCACGGATGAATTTGGCGTGCTTTTGGTTTTTGGCAAATATGATGGTATCACCAAGACGATCAACGCCCTCAACTTTTATCCCATATTCCATAAGCTGCTGAAGTACTTTCTCTACCGTATCCTCATTGAACAAAAACGCATTTAATTTCTGGGGATCCACATATCCCGGACCGGCTTCTAAATCAGTATCTCTGATAAGATCATCATACACCTTTTTCTCTTCCTCCGATAGTTCAGAATACGTGACTCCATGCGTAAGAAGATTGCCGTGGACTTTAACTTTTTTGGGAGGAACCAGAAATCCATCCTGTACAGCTTCTTCCAAACCATAGGCATACGTAGGATTTCCCTGTTCGGCATTGAATAAATTGTACGTGTCATGATCTACATCTTCCTTGGGCGTAGCTGTTAAGCCAAGCAGCAAAGAATCAAAATAGTCGAAGATAGCCTGGTATTTATTGTACACACTTCGGTGAGCTTCATCGATGATCACGAGATCAAAATGACCGGGGTCGAATTTTCGCTTTTCTTCTTCCAGGCTTTCTATTTGATTCAACATTGTGGGATAGGTGCTGAAGACCACCCGGGCCGCATCATCATTCTTTTCCTCCACCAGGTTTACGATGGGAACTTCGGGGAGATGTTCTGCATAATTCTTATAGGCCTGCTTTACTAAAGCGTTCCGGTCTGCCAAAAAGAGTACACGTTTGGCCCATTTCTTTTTAAGAACCATATCCGTGATGGAAATAGATGTTCGGGTCTTACCCGTACCGGTGGCCATTACCAACAACGCCCGGCGGTGTCCTTCCTGAAAGCGTTCTCCCACTCTTCGTATAGCAGCTATCTGATAGTAACGTCCCGTAATTTTTTTGTTCACCTCCGCCAGTTTAAGCGACTCTTTATTCTCTCTCTGAAAGAAAAGCTTCTGAAGGCTGTCTTTGGTATAAAATCCTAACACCTTTCTAGGGGGGTATTCCTGATCATCCCAGATCCAGATCTCGTAGCCGTTCGACATGAAGATGACCGGGCGAACTCCAAACGCTTTCTCCAGGCAATCCGCATACAACTTGGACTGATGCTGCCCTTTATCGTAACTGCGGGTGGTACGCTTGGCTTCCACCAGAGCCAGGGGCTTCCCGTTATCATCCCAAAGCACATAATCCACGTAACCGGTTCCGGATTTGTTGGGCATGCCTGAGACTTCATACTCTCGCACGTTCCGTTCTGCCGGGTCCCAGCCAGATTCCCGCAGCATGACATCAATCAGCAGTTCACGGGTCTCTGCCTCATTGTAATCGTGATTGTCGGCGTACTTGCGGGTTTGCAAGCGCATTTGCTTTATCTCCCGATTGCGCTGTTCTAATACTTTGTCTTTTTCTTCCAACGACTGCTGTAATTCCCGCAACCGATCTGCCCGTTCTTCCATTTGGAATTCGAGCTCCTGCAGTCGCTCCAGAGATTCTTTAGAAGCCGATTCCACCTTGGGGACTTTATCAGGATCGAAAGAAAGCTCAGGTTTGGGCTCTTCATCGGTAGTGTAGGTTCGATACAACCAGTACAGTACATGAAAAACTTCCCGACAAACTCGTAATGCATCGTCTTCCGTGACTCGTTTATTGTCGTGAAGCGCAATATTGCCAACTTTACGAATCACTTTGATCTTCTCATACACCTGGTAGCCAATGATCTTTTTGAAGCCCATCTCATTGGTGATATTATACAGGCCGGTGTCGTAGGGTAGTTCTAAATCTTCATCATGTTCGTACATCCATAGCACCACCTGCTCGATCAGATGCCGGGCACGGCCGCAGGCTCCACGCGGATCAAAATGCACGAGTTTTTCCACGGCTTTGGCATTGTCGATAAACTCTGGCCAGTCGGGATGTAGAAAGTCGAAATTTGACATAGTACTGAAAAACCGTCTATTGTTTGGCCCTTAATGTAATGATTTTATTTAGATATGGAAGTATTTAAAACTGAACTCCAAGTGACCTAAACATTGTGATCATGTCACAATAGTTAACACCAAAATGATTACATGGTTCTGGAATGGGAATTCTTCTCTTTTGCTGCGAATTACTGACTTCTTGCGTTACAAGTGTATCCCCCGTTGATTTACAATATGCAATAAGCCAAGTATCGGCATTATTAAAATCCAAGAACTCATTTATTGCACCCCTCTGATAGTGATCCGCTTTCGATTCTGCCCAAGGTGCCATCAATCCATATTCATTCAGAATAGGTTGATCTTCTGTAGTCCTAAAAAAGCTTTCAGGTAAATTCGCTTCAATCCATTCTTTTAGTGCATCTTCATTTCTATAAATCTCATCTTTCACTTTATCAATACTGGCAATCTTCTCTTCTTCTGCTAATCGCTTTAAGGTATTCCAGAAACTGGTTGCTATATCAAGCGGATACGTTGCCCGGTGGGCTTGAATAAAGATATTTGAGTCAAGTACATATAAGGACATTACAGATTGTACTCCTCAATGGCTTTTTGATAGGTGTTACCTTTTAAACCAGTTAAATCATAAGCATGCTTGTAAAGTAATTTATTTTCTTTGACAGCTTGGTGTACCGTTGCAAAAAATCGTGGATTTAACCGCTTCCTCAATGTTGCATAGAAATTACCACCGTCTCCCCTGTCTGCTTTGAATTGCTCAAACTTTGCAATGTGCTGATTGTAAAAATCGAAAAAAGCATCGCGAGTAATTTTTCCTGTATCCAGTGCTCTGCGGCCTATTACAATTTGGCTGACTTTAAAAACCCTAGATAAAGCCTCAAAGTCCTGTGTTAATTCCCATTGTGTATTGAAGTCTTCTTCGGGCACTAAAAACTCTGCAGCAACTTCATCACAAAAGGTTTCTACTTCATTTTCGAAAGGCTGAAGCTGACGAAAATCAAAGCCTGCACTTTCCCCAATCCATAAATGAGCCAATTCATGCACAATAGTAAACATTTGAGCAGATTTACTGTCAGCAGAATTAACAAATAGGAAAGGGGCATATTCATCACACATAACAAAACCCCGACATTCTTCAACCGTAATGGGGCGGTGTGTATTATTATCTACCACACTGTTAAAGATGATAAATATACCGGCCTCTTCTACCTTTTCAGCCAACTGATCCAGTGCTTTTTGCCAGTTAGAAAATTGGGAAGCCCAATTATTCTCCAATCCAAGCTCATTTCTAATATCCTGAACAACTAATTCGATTGGATTCCGAGGATTAAATTTCCCTATAAACTCCAACTGCTCTTCTCCCTGTTCAATCAGGGTTTCCCGAACCCAGTCCTGACGTTGCTGAAGATTTAGAATCGTATCTCTTAAATTCACGCCAACATTGTCGGTCTCTCCTCCTATGGTTCTAAAAAAAGGAATGGGCAATTCTTCTTTGGGAGGCTCTTGCAAAAACAGGTACCCAAATGGAACATGCGCTTTCTTTGCAAAATCTCGGAGCTGTGGCAAAGTGGGGCTTTTTTCCTCTTCCAGCCAGCCTTTAGCCCGAGGAAATTTTTCAAAGAACTCCCTATGCTCATACCCCGCGCGGGAGATAGCCCAGTTAATGAGATCTGGTTTTATGTTGAGTGTAGAAGACATGTGTTCAATTTATATCACTAAATATATGCAAAAGTGATAACATGTGATTTTGAGGGTAGACTATAGTTTACTTCCTTAAAGTGCTTTAATTGGAGATTTAAAACAGCTCCATCTCTTACCTAGTATCTACTAATATTTCCAACAAATTGTTGTTAATGTAATAATTATCTCTTCCCTGTTTTACTTTTTTTAGAAAATTGGCCTCTGACAGTTCGTCTAAGTATTTGGTAGCGGTAGGGCGACTGACTCTCAAGTCATCTTTCAGGTGATTGATTTTGGTATAAGGATGCCTGAAAATGTGATTGATCAGATCCTGACTATAAAAAGAGAATTGTTTTCTGATTTTATGTTTGGCCCGTAGCATCTCTTCCCGAATTTGCGTGATATCCTCAATGGTACCGATGGATGTTTGTTTAACCCCTTCAAGCAGATACAAGATCCAATTTTCCCAATCATTGTGGGTTCTTACGCGCTGCAATAACTCGTAATATTTTGGTTTATTTTGTACGATATATCTGCTTAAATACAGTACCGGAATATCTAACAGTCCTTTTTGAACTAAGTACAGCATGTTGATGATGCGTCCGGTTCGTCCATTTCCGTCATAAAATGGATGGATGCTTTCAAACTGAACATGAATGATTGCCATTTTAATGAGTGGATGAACGTTTGAGAGCTTATCGTTATTGATGTATTGCTCCAGGTTATCAAGGGCTTCGAGGATGACATCTTTGTGTTGAGGCGGAACAAACACTACTTCTCCGGTAGCAGGGTTCGTTAGTTTTGTTCCGGGCAAAGACCTAACGCCTGCATCGTTATCTTCCAGGGTTTCCTGAATGGCAATAATGTCGTTAGTTCGTAGAAGTCCGCCCTTTTGAATACGAACAAAGCCTTCTTTTAAGGCCACGGCATACCGCTGTACCTCTTTTGTGGTTTGATCAATTCTCTTCTCTTTCTCTACATCTGCTTTGTAAAGAGCATCGCTGGTCGTTACAATATTCTCGATCTCGGAGGAATCTCTTGCTTCCTGAATAGGCAGCGTATTCAAGAGAATGCCCTGATTGGGAATAGTTTGCGAGATCCCCTTTAACTCAGATAGATACTGCTGAGCTTCCAGTGCTTTTTTGAGTATTTCCGGGGTTTCCATATTTACTTTGGGTGGAAACGGACTCCATTCCCATTCTTTTGGTTCGGATGTCATAAAATTTTGGTTAATTCTTTACACATACGGGAGTATATGTAAAAAATATTCGAATTTCTTTACATATAAAATTAATATGTAAAAAAGGGACCCATTCTTTTATATGTAGCCGTCAAATCAGCAAAAGCGTGTATTGAAAACCACTCAAAAAACCACATAGTAATGTGGTGCAAATTTCGTGGAATTATAATACAATCCAGATAACCCCAAAGAAATTAAAGGTTATGGAATACACAGATCAACAGAGAAGGTTTATTGAAAGTGCAAATGAAACCATCAGTGATAATCCAGCTGACCGGCTGGGCCCTAAAGCAAGAGAAATTGTAGATTCTAAAAACTTTGTATTTGACGCACATTGCCACATTTTTGACGGGGCTTGTGTTAAGGTAACTTACCTGGTTGCACGGTTGCTTTTAAGCTTTGCAGAATTTCTGCCTCCAAGAATTTATTGGATAGTGAAAACCATCTTCCGGAAAATATTTGGCGCCCTCCGATTCAATTTAAAAGAAGCTGAATTCTCCAGAGAAGCGTTTATCAGCGACACCCTTCCCGGAAGAAACAGCACATTTGATTTGATGACTGATGCAGCAATTCAGGAAGAAATTGACCAACCTATTGAAGACTTCATTGCAGAAATCGAAGCCAGCAGGAGATCAGAAAAAGCTTTATCGGTGCCGGACTTTTTAGATGAACTTGAGTCAGAAATGAATGAGCTGGACAAGCAGCTGGAAGAAATGATGGTTGGCTCCCGCGCCGGAACTCCGGAGGCGATAAAACTGGCTTCATTAGACTTTGACCGTGGGTTTATTAAAAGAGTGCTAAAGATCATTAAAATCTTACGCTTCACTAAAATGGAAAGTGTGCTGAACGGCTTCGAGAAAAATTTCGCTATCAACCATGTGTACAACAAGTTTTTCGAAGCCGATAAAGACCAGCTTACTATTGTGCTGGGCATGGACTTAAATAGTGGCTGGCAGGGCACCAGTGAGAAAAGTAACAGTACTCAAAATAAAGAGCTGGGTGAACTGGCTAAAACAGAAGCAATATTACCATATCTACCTATAGATCCACGAAGAGCAGATGACGAGGGCGATAAAAATTTATATAAGTTTTTTCTGAAGGCCTTCAATAAAGATAACCCCGCCTTTTTTGGGGTAAAATGTTATCCTGCTATGGGTTACCTTCCTACTGATCACAGACTTCACCCTATATTCAAAGTTTGCGCTGAGAAAAATATCCCGGTCATGACCCATTGCGGGGGCGAAATGATCTCAACTTTTGCCAATCCCGTTATTGCCTACCGCGGAGAAGAAAAAGTGGAAATAGACAACCAGAGGCGAAAACACCGAACCCGAAGACTAAATGAACCCGAGGAGTGGAAGCCGGTACTGGAAGCCCATCCTAACTTACGGCTGTGTTTAGGCCATTTTGGTGGCAGGAATGCATGGGATGGTCATAAAAAGACCAAGCATCGAATTCGTACCATTCTTGATATGATGCAGAAATATGACAACCTGTATGCTGATTTCTCATTCAACCTGGAGTCACCCCAAACCGTTAAGAGATTCAAGAAAAAGTTACTTGCTTCCGATGCAGATGGGAAAGTAATGAAAAGCCGCACTCTATTCGGAACTGATTATTGGGTAGTACTTCCTATCTCTGACCTAAATAAAGACCAAAAGCATTTTCTGGAAGAAATGGGCGATTTATGCGATAAACTGGTAACAGATAATGTAATGGAATATCTTGGTTTACCGTAGTCAGAAAGATAGAATGCACAACATATTCAAGAAATACTTTTTAGCTAAATTATACATATGCAGATCCTTCGGGATGACCTTGCTGAGAATGAGATTAATCCCGGTAATCCCTCAATCACCTAAATCAAGGTTCAAAACCCGGCTGCTGAACCTTGATTCTCAAGATTTCAGGATGGCCATGATTTTTATCTCAATAAACTACTTCAGTAACCAAACTTCTTAGAGGAGTCCTTTCCCCTTGTGGAAGGGGAAAGACAGAAAGGGGTCCTGCATGTAAGGGATAAGATGTCTACCCCACTACCCAAACGCCCCCTGCACCAACGATGAAAACAACTCTTCTGATTTTTGAGAAGCTTTAGCAGTTTGGTGTTTTTCTGATATAATCTTGTTTACTAAATCGTCAAACTTTCTCTGAATCTTTAATGGTGGAAGAAAAGCCTCAAACTTCTTAACCATTGTTGGACTAATTCTTGGAAGATTCGCTCCAGAGGAGTTTTTATCTGCATAGTTAACGAATTCCTTTGTTTTCAAAAGATATCCTACAAAGTACTTGGTTGATATACCTTCCTTTGCCTGCATCGGTAGAATATCAGTGCTACAAATGCCATTGAAATCTGGAAAAGCTACTTTATTTAAGTATGGACGTAACTTTCCGTATAAAATATGATCTGGTGAAAACCTGTATTTGTTACTCTTGACATCTCCCTCAGTAATAGTTTCTACATCTATAATTTTTCCTGAATCTTTAACAATGCTGTTGAGTCCGACATATTCTACACTACCTTTAAAATCTGTTGGGTCAAATGACTCCTTATCTATTTCAGCGAGTTTCTTGAATGGGACTCTTTCCCACCCCTTCGGATTCGTCACCGGGTCCCCAAACATCTCCAAAAATACGCTTTGGATGAGGGCATCGTACTTGGCCAGCATTTCTTTGTCGATGTCGATGAGCCGCTGCGCCCGGTCCAGCTTCGCCACAATGGCTTTCTGCTCGGAAAGGCTGGGGAGGGGGATTTTGAGTTTAAGAAATTTCTTTTTCGTTATATGCTTCATTGTAGATCCATGAAGCTTATTCTCAATCTTTTTTAAAACCTCTTGAATTGCATAAACAAAGTATGACTTGTCAACTTCGTCATTCTCAAAATTCACTTTAAAAGTATGCTGATTTAACCAAGCATCTCCTCGATTCCAAACATACACTCCAAGGCTCGCAGACCAAGCAATTAAAACATCTCCATCCTGCACAAAATATCTTTCATCTACATCATCACCATCGTAGTAATTGTAGTCTTTACCTGGATCGTTTAAATTCTGTATTCGAATAATCGGCAAACCTTTATTCGACCAATCATCTGGTTTAAAAGCGTATCCGTTTTGATAAGAAGCTATTTCACCTAACTCTATTTCTCTCAAACCATTCCCTCCAGTTCATCTAAAATTTTCAGTCGTTCTTCGGCCAGCTCTCGCAGTCCGGGCTGACCGTCTTTTCCGTTAATGATGGTTTTGGGATCGTCGTATTCCACTTCTTCGTACTCAATCTCTTTGTAGCGGTTAATGGAGAGGTCGTAGTTCTGCTCCACGATCTCGTCTTTGGGCACGAGGAAACTTTGGTCGGTGCGTTTGCGGCCGGTTTCGTCGTCCGGGTTATGGTATCGGGCAATGATGTCGGGGATGTCGTCGTCTTCAATCTTGTCGCGCTTGTCATCCAGGGAGTAGCCGTCAGCTTTCATATCGTAAAACCAGACGTTATCGGTTCCGCACGAGTTGGTTTTGGTGAAGATGATCACGGCCGTACTCACCCCGGCATAGGGTTTAAACACCCCGCTCGGCATGGAGATCACCGCATTCAGCTGCTGCTCTTCCACCAAAATCCGGCGGATCTCTGTATGCGCATTGGAACTTCCAAACAGCACCCCATCCGGCACCACCACGGCTGCCCGGCCTCCGGTTTTCAGCGCCCGTAAAAAGAGGGCATTAAACAGCAGTTCGGTCTTTTTGGTCTTTACCGTTTGGAGCAGGTCGGCCGCAACGCTGTCATAATCCAGCGAGCCCTTGAACGGCGGATTGGCAAGAATCAGATCAAACTGCCCCCTGAGGTCATCATCATCATCCGAGGACGAAAGGGAATCTTTGTAATCAATAGTCGCGCCGTCAAAACCATGCATCACCATATTCATATTTCCGATGCGGAGCATGGAATTGTCAAAATCGTAGCCGGTGAACATCTCGGATTGAAAATGCGCACGGGTTTTATCATCCACCATGGCCTTGGCGTGGTTATCGCGGATGTACTCTCCGGCAGCCACTAGGAAACCGGCAGTACCGCAGGCAGGATCGGCGATATTCTCCAGCGGCTTGGGCTGCGTCAGCTCCACCATCATCTTTATGATATGTCGCGGCGTACGGAACTGCCCGTTTTGTCCAGCCACGCTGAGTTTAGAGAGCATATATTCGTACATATCGCCTTTGGTATCGCGGACCTTCATCTCCAGCTGATCCATCAGTTCTACCACCCGCGCCAGCGTAGAAGGCTTGGGAAACAAAAACATCGCCCCCTCCATATGCTTGCGATACGTACTCCCATTCTTCCCGCCCAGCTCTTTGATAAACGGAAACACCTCATCCCGAATCGTATCAAACATCGCCTCCGGATCCAGCTGCTTCAAATTCTTCCACCGGAGATGATCCTGATCTTCCGAAAAGGTCGGGTTCTTGATTGGATTTCCGGTACGTTCGGCTTTCTTTTCCTCCCGTGTTTGCTGGTCATCCAATCCTTTGATGAACAAGAGATAGGTCAGCTGCTCAATGACGGTCAGCGGGTTAGAGATCCCGGCCGTCCACAGCGTTTCCCAGATTTTATCGACTTTGTTTTTTAGTTCGCCTGTGAGCATTCGTTATTTAATTCTTTATTAAGTAATTCTGCAGTTTTATTTAAAATCCCACCCATATTATCCATAAGATTCAGAATAGCGTCGAGACTAAGCTTCCCATCATCACCTTCCGGTAACCAGTTATTTTTCTCTTTGTACTGTTCATTGTTAAGTATAGCAAAAGTTACCCATTTCCCTGTCCCAAGTCTTGCAGGTTTAGTTATTGGAAAGCCATGTTCTGCACCAACTTCTTTTACTGTTTTGAGATATTTTCTTTTGATAGATGGAGAGACATTCTCTCGAACTTCATTTTCTGATTTGGGGACTTTAGTAACTTTAAAACAAAATTTACCACCTTCATTTTGTAAATAAATTTCATGATTACCAACTTTCTGCCGATTCCACCAAAACGCATGAAATTTTCTTGAGGGATTATTCACCGGTTCCCAATAACCTTCCTGAAATTTATTTTTAAACACTTTATGTAGCCCAATCCATTTTGGTGACATTGGATGCCATTCATAAACATCAGAATTTATGTAGGACTCTACATTTACCTCTCTTTCGTAAAGATATTCATAATAGCTTTTATAGATATCATTGTTAATCCCATATTTAAGTCCTTCCTTCAAGATATCTAAGAAATCTCGCCTGAGAAATTCACGGAAACCAAACTCACGCACTTTATTATATGAGCACTGGTCTCCTGTTTTAAAATAGATAGGTATAATTTTGTCATCATTTACTTCCTTTTTTTCTTTGATGAGGCTTTGGTATCTCTTCAACTGGTTAGAATGGTTACGGGAGTAGATTTTATCTTCAATAATAAGATAGAATTCATCATTCAATTCTATAAATACATCAATTCTCTGCCATTGGGTTCTGACTTTCAGATCTTTAATTTCAGGTAATGACTTTCCACACAATGAAAAGAATTTATCGAGTAAGCTTATTGCAACGCTATTTAGTTCTGGTTCTAAACCCCTGTACTTGGGATCAGCCCAAGCGCACAACCAACCTATAAAAGCATCTTGAGTTAATTCAGAAGTTCCGTATGCAAAAATGTTTGGTGTATTAGCTTTACTCATTTAGCCTCCATTTTGATGATTGAATCCAATCCCATTCACCGCCAGCTTCCGTTGCAAGCTCCCCGAATTGCAAACTTCCGCTAACGTCATGGGCTGGGTAATTTCAATTTCTTTCCCAAGATGATTGGCTAACTCGTGAGCCTTTGGAATGCTTAGCTTGGTGAACTCATGTATCCCCTTCAATCGGCCTTCCCGAAGTAGAGCCGGATCAATATCATCTAACTTGGTGTTGAAGGCGCAAATTATATTCAACTTAAGAAAGTCAGCCGGGAAGCCATCGGTTAGGTTCAGCAGGTTGGAGACTGCATTCGAGTTATCAGCCTGACGTTTCATGAGTACCGTTTCGGCATCTTCAATAATCAGCACACTGTTGGGATGATCCATCAACACCCCAATGAGATCCGGTGAAGCCAGCTGATCGGCAAACCCTGGGGTTATGTAAATGGCTTTGTTGGATACGTTGCTGAGTATGGTTTTGATAAAAGAGGTTTTTCCGGTTCCAGGCTGTCCGTGCAGCAGATACAGTCCACTATCGCTTTTATCGTTGATGGAGGTCACCATTTCTTGCCGGAGGGATTCTACTTCATCTCCCAAGAACTTTGTCAGATCTTCTACATAGGGCGTAAACTCCCTGAACTTGATAAACAAGGAACCCATTTCACTTTGCAGAAACCCGATCTCAAATTTAGTCACCTTTTTCTTTAGCTCCTTTAATTCTTTTTTGAACAACTCCACGGTTTTGGGATTGCTCTTATGATCATAGAACATCTGAACTCCTTCCTTCTCGGTATCAAACCGGAGTGTGATGCCCTCTTCAAGGTGAAGGAAATAGCACCGCTCGTCAAAGGAGAGTGGATGATCATCCATCACGGTGATCCGGTTCTCTGGCAGCCACTGATATTCTTGCTCAACTTTAGCGATCCATTCATTCCACTTTTTTTTGTCCACGTTGGCCACAAAAAATTTGCTGGGAATCTGATCTCTTCGAAGTACATGTAGGCTTTGCCCAAAAATTCCAAAATGAGAAAGGACTTTGAGTTTATCCCCGATGGTTGGCTGATTCGTATTCAATTTTGATAATTTCTCTTTCATTTGTTCTCCCGAATTAATTCGTTTTTTTTTATTTCTCTTTCAATCTATAACCTATCCCTGACAGATCATGTCACCCCGCATGGCAATTTTATGAACCTAAGACAATTCAAAAAAAGTAAAGAATCTCGATAAACTAAACTACGGAGGTAAGTGGAATGCGTAATTCAGATTTAAACTACAGGAATCTTCTGAACGCACTCATTTCAGAAAAGAGAACGCTTTCAAAAATTTTGAAAGGACAAGAAAAATATGATGAGCTTTTAAAAGAAATCAATAAATACGATATAGACGCCTATGCTCCCTGGCCCAAACAGAAGGATCTTTTAAAAACTTTGGGGCTAAAACGAAAAGACCTCATTGATTTAATGAGGGAAATGTATGACAAATTCTGCTCTTCGATTTCGAGTGATGGTAACTATCCAATTCAGAAAACAGAAATACTGATATGCGCTTCAAATTGGCAGGAAGATTTTTGGGTATTAAGTCCTGAGAAACTGGAATTTTTGCCAAGTGTAGGGGATTGGTTCATGATCCCTTTCTTCCGGAATAACTTGAGTGGCGGAGGTTATTTCAAGGTGAAAGAAATTACACATGAAATTTAAAATCAGTCTTTAAATTGCTTCAAACCAATTATTTATCGTGACTTCGGATCAGAAGGCTGAGGGTTCGAATCCTTCCGGGCGTACTTGCACGGAAACCCCCGTCAATTTTGGCCGGGGGTTTTTTATTTCTACTCTCTCATTTTTGAGCAAAAATTTTTCACAGAACTGGTTACAAATAGTAGTACGCCCATAGACCTCTTTAAACTGAAGACAGGAGAGGTTGGCTGTTTAACTATCGAACTTCCTTGTTCGATATTCGCCGCCTTATTTGGTTCACCTCAAATCCAGCTTTTTTTGAAAAATCACCTGTTTATTCACGAGAAAGAGTCATTCAATTATTTTAACACTGAATCGTATGGTTCCGATTGATCCCGGCAATAGTTCCCCGTTGATGGTCCAGGTTATGGACCCTGACTGGAGTTGGCCGGGGGATTCCACAGTGCATTTCAAACCGGCAGCGAGCATTTCACAGTCCGTATCGATAAATAGCGTATAGGCTGGGGTAACATCCTGAATCGTGATGTCATGAATAGGTTCTGCCCCGATATTTTCAAAGGTAAGTGTATAGGTTACCGTTTCACCGGGCAGGGCGGTCAACTTGTCAGCAGTTTTTTTCAGTTGCAGGCCTTCCTTTCCTCCCACAATCGTAAGGTCCGAGACTTTAGTCGAATGATAAACCGACGTGCCCCTCGGATTAAAATTCGCCAACACAGACAGACCGTATGATTTACCCGAAACGGCCTGTGCCGGGACAAATACCTTGACAATGATACACAACTCCTGGTCAGCCGTTAAGGAAGCCTGCTCCGATACCGGATCCGTGGCATCCACCTGGCTGTTGCAATTCACATCCTGATATAGAACGTAATTCCATCCGGCGGCATCGGAAGCCGTACTGCCGGAGAACTGTACAGTGCCTTCCGTGTTGGCTTTGAACAGATGCGAATAAAAGACCACGGAGCCCGCATCGACATACTGCTGACCATCGGGGGAAAAGACCGGCACTTCGGTATTGCCAAAGGTCAGGCCGGTTTCTTCACCCCCCGGGGCAAACAGGATAGAAAACCGGTCGTTTGCCGGCTCATAGGCCGCGCCGGTAGTTCCCCCGGAACCGGAGACGGAGAGGTACGATCCTGATGCCTGTTCTCTGATCAATACCTGAGATCCATCATACGTATGGGGAATCCAGAGAGTGAACCGGCCTGATCCGTCGGTTTCGGTCCGGTCGATTTCTGTCGGTCCAGTACTTTCTGCCGCCCAGATTACGCTTTGGTAGATCGCCTTTTCTTCGCCATCCCGCACTCCATTGTGGGCTGTTCCTCCCCCGCTGCCGTTATCCACAAAGGATATACCGGTTACCGTTCCCCCGTGATACAGCCCGAAGTTGATACCGGTTATGTTCCGGTCTGTGATTTCGATGGAGGTACGTTCCTGATCCGGAAATTGTGTGCCAACCCAGCTTGCAGGGCGTGCCGGGGTGAGATCGGCGGGATCGTTATTATCATCAATAAAAAGTGTGTAGCCCCCCTGTGGCACGTTATCAACTTGGTAAAATCCTGTAGTCGGGTCCACAGCCACCACCTGCTGAGCTTGTTTGGGATCGGCACCTGAGACCAGCTTGGCATACAGAACTTCGCCCGTCCCCGCTTCGCTTTCTTCCCGGATAGTGTTATGGTTCCCATCGTCATACACATACCCGGAAATAGAACCGTAACAGTTTCGCATTATGCTTTCCACTACTACATCTGCCTCTCCCAGGCCGGTTCCGGTTGCATTTAAAACAGGCTCAAGCACGGAACTGAGTACAGGTCCGAGCAGTTCATTTTCCAAACTTGTTTTTAGGATATCCCGGACAAGCGGCAACAGTGATTCGAGGGTGCTATCTACCGTGGGCTGCAGTAAGGGGCTGACGGGTTGGGGTTCATAGACCTCAAGTTGCACTTCATAACTGGTATTTTGCACGAGCGACTGAATCAGGCCGCCGGAATATCCTGCGCTGTTCCCGACAGTCCGGGTTTCGGGATAGGGACCGGTAAAGGTAAGGGTCTCGGCAGCAGGATCTTGTACGTCTTTACTGTACGAGCGTACCTGCACATTCGATTTTACCTGAGTGCCTGAAATTTTTCCACTAAGCTCTCCTACATTGGCAAAGTCAAGATCGGTCAGGGGATCAATAGGAGTATTCGAAAAGAAGATCGCATCATCAATATGTCCTAAATACATATTGGCGGGAGCCGGAGTGGCCTGGATCGTTACCGCATTTGCCAATGCATTGATGGTTTGGATAACGCCTTCAGCTCTGCCGACGTCTATATAAAGTTCAAGCTGTCCCAGCGTAAGTTTCGGTTTGGAGGTACCCGGAAGTACTAGTCCCGAGCTGGAAATAGCAGCATTAAGCTCTTTTGATTTTTTTATATCCACCAAGTCAACCTCCATTTTAATGCGAGAGGACGCCGCATTAAACCGTGAGCCCTCCGACCCGCAGATATACGTAGCCGGCTCAGTTACGATCGAATAAATCTCAATAGAATTCACAAATCCATTCAAACCTATATCGCTTCCCGACACCGTGGCGGCCAGCGGCGTGGATTGTTGGGTTTCATTATAGCTGGCATGCGAAATAGCGCCTGCGACCAGATCCAGTGCATTGATCGTTTCGCCTGAACCTGCTTCCGGCACCGCACCAACGTCCAGGAAATCCCCCACTACAAAAGCACCCGTGGATGACCCGATCTGGTTGTTCAAAGACTGGATCGCCTGGACCACAGCCGGATCACCGGAAGCCGTTTCAGCCGCGGACAGCAGTTGAGATAAGGTGATCGACTGCACCGCCAGGTCCTGGTTGTCAGCGCTGCCGGTTGTCTGTCGCAGTTGTTCCAGCAGCAGATCCATATCCAGGTCCGAACCCGATAGCGCCTGAAGTTCCGGAACAGTAGAATTAACGGGTGTTCCCATCTGACTGCTGAATATAGCGTTGGTCAGGGACGCCTGTTCATTTGTTAATGGCTGTGAACGGCTTGAAAAATGGGCACAGGCCACCTCCTGGCAGCCCTGGGCGTGTGCAGTGTTATATCCTCCTAATGTCAGAAACAAAAAGGCTATCATCCAAATGCCAACGCCCTGGTACATCGATAGAACTGTTTGGCCCCACCCCAACCCCTTCTTGTTCTCCCGAAAGCCTTCGAGAGGATAGGGAGGTCGCTGACGCCTCGTAGCTCGGCCTCCGTAGCAACTACGGCAGAGTAGGCCTTTAGCGATATGGCGGAGACAGAGGGCAGGTCTGAAACAACTCACCGCTGGCAGTGCTTTTAGATATGATTTTAAGGTTCTCATCGCTTCTCCTCTGTAATAGATGGTTGATTTTCTATCCCTTTCAAGTCCCTGTCCTGATCTGCTAACACTGCATCGTGAGCACCATACAGCAGAAAGATTGCTCTTCTGTTGTACGCTCTTGACCGGATGGTGTCTGCTTCACCCTCCGGTCCTGTTTCTCCTATCCCCGAAACCTGGATTCGGGTCCCCTCAATACCGTATCCTTCGAGATACGCTTTCACGGCAGCGGCTCTCCGGAGAGAAAGAAGCTTATTATACACATCAGAACCTGAAACATCCGCAGTTCCCACAATGGCGACGTTCACCGAATCATTTTCCGTAAGATATGATACCACAGGTTCTAAAACTCGCGCTGAAACCGAATCAATTTCAATCTGCCCGGTTGCAAAGTGGATAGCCCTGGGGAGCTGGATACCCGGCAGCGGCCGGGCTGTAAAGGATGGAACCTCTGGTTCAGGTAATGTTGCAAAGTTTGAATCAAGCTTCAGTACCTTCACAGGAGCCGGTTCACAGGAACAGCCGGCTTGATAATCCGGGTACCGGCCTCTATCGGGAATCAGGCCTGCAAACAACTGTTCGTCGAACTTGAAGCTGAGTTTTAAAAACACTCCCTTTTGTGAGCTATTGCTTTCCACCAGATCACGGTCTTTGAAACCGAAGAAATTGTACCCGACAACGGCACGTAAATTTCGGGCTATGGTGTATCCTGCTTCTATACCCAACCCGTATTTCCGGGAGCTCTTGCCCGCAAGCAAGCTGCCCTGAATACCCATATCCCAGTTATCATATAACTGGAAGACCGCACGGGCCGACAGCAGGTAGAGCAGGGCCTCGGTATCCAGTTCCTGGATGCGATCCTGAACATATTTACCGGCCATCCGCCCCGAAAGGTTCAGACGCCTGGCAGGCTGCAGCGCCGAATGGGCTGAAGCTATGTGTGTCCCGTTCCAGTCGGTATCCGACTTCTTCTCCATTTTGTATTCATATCGCAACAGGGCATCCAGCCGGGCGCGGCCATAATCCCGGTAGGCAGCCCCAATCCGGGTACGATTTTGAATCAGGGTTGAGGTATCATTGCGGTAGTCGGTAATGCCCAGAAAATTTTTGCCCAGCAGCGTCCAGCTCTCGCTTAACCGGTATCCGGCACCGATGGTGCTCAGGTAAAAATTATTGGCGTTATTACGCCGGAACTCTATTCGTGAGGAACCCTTCCAGTTTTCACTGGCCGTATATGCTATGGCGCCGGTCAGGGCAATATTTTTTCGATCCGTGCTGCCAGACTGACGGGTATGCTCAACTCCGGCGTTGATGTTTATACCATCGGCAATTTCCCACCGGTTTCGTAATCCGATAGCAGCCTGGGCTTCCCGGCCGTTGATGCCATCCCGGATGCGATACTCCGAAAAAGCCTTGCCTTTGGATCGGTAGGCGGCATCAACGCCCAGAACAGTCCGCGATGACCCGTCAATACTGTTCAACGCATACCGGCTGCCCAGGCTGGAAATAAATTCATGACGAAGATAGAGCCTGCTCCGGCCGTTGATTTTATAGGTGCCGCCCGCTCCGATAATCTTTCGATCCGCTGCCCGGACGTCCTGCTCATACTCCCCAAATATCTCTGCTTTGGCCAGGCCGGGAACTTTTGTGGTTACCTGGCTCCGGACCGTTACATTATCTCCGGACTGACCGGTGCTGCCGTTTTCAAAAGTTGAAATTCTCGTTCCCACCTCTACATTTACCTCTTTTACCGATGTTTCCAGCGCAGCCATGCCTCCCTGCCGGATTTGTCCGGTGGAACGGACATCAGAATAGAGATATTCTCCCTTAATATGGCTCTTCTTAATTTTGTATCGCCCTTTGACTCCAATCTCTGTTTTCCCGTTCTGCAGCGAAGAAGAGGGATTGGAAAAGGTCGTATCGCTGGTCAATCCGTGCAGGCGCAGTTCGGCACGCCGGGAATTGTGCTTTAACTCTATCCGCCCGGCCTTCCCCGTGCCGTTCTCCGCATCATCGCTTCGGGCTACCTCCCCGATTACGTAGGTATCCTTTTGAAGCTGTGCCGTAATATTACCGCTTTGCATGCTTAGGGCGTTAGCCGGATTCCGGTCTTCGACAGCAGCAATGCCTGCTTCGAGGCCCTTGGTAACTTTGGCCTGCACGTCAACCCCACCCGATACATACGATTCTTCTCCCGTTTCAGCCTCATACACCACTCGTATGCTGTTGGGATTCAGCCCGGCGTCGTAGCTGGCTACCGCTTCATTCAGCAGCAGGGTACCTGTAAACGCATCCAGGGTATAATCCACAAACCGCGTAAGAAGGCGGGTTTCAAGGATAAGTCCCGGCTGCTCAAGATCACGAGTTAAGATGCTCACCTGCTCACTATTTGGAATAATATCGGGCGCGGACAGATAAAACGGACCGGAAATACCTTCCGCAGACCATTCATCAATCTTCTGGCTGCTGTTGGCGAGGGTGCCGTAGGCATTGACCAGCACCCGGTTGGTTTCATAATGGGACTTCAGCCCAGTCTGGCTCCGGCTGTAACGCCCCAGCTCACGAGCCGGATGGTGCTGTTGGGTCAGATAGTCGCCATACTGGATGTAGGAACGGCGGTCGTCAAGACGAACATAAAACTTTTCGCTGGACTGGGCATCATAACCCCTGACTGAAGCATCTCCATAAACCGGATAAAACTCATCCGGCTGGATGTCCCGGAACAGCGGTTCGTCCTTCTTCTCGGAGTCGTAGCTCATCGTCAGCAGATATTTTCCCAGAACTTTACCTTTCAGATAAAAACTGGTTCGTGCTCCTGCTGCAATTTCGCCGTTGTTCGAACGGTATGCAAAAGCCTCAAGCTCCCGGTAAAATCCGTCATTCTCCGCTGCAGGTGTCAGACGTCCCCGGGTAATCTGGTTTAAAGATACCGTTCCTTCCACAATACCGGCCGCAATAAAAGGCCTCAGATCAGGCGTTACTTCGATCTGGGCTTTGGTGTCCATCGTTCCGGAGGCCATTTCCAGCACGGCTGCTCCCGGGGTACGGGGGGACTGCCACTGAAGGCGCGTTTGAGTACCCCGAATAAAAGTCTGTATGCCCGGTTCGGTCTCATTCAGATCCGTAACCAGCCATGTACCGGCCGAAGCTTTCAGCGTTACGGGAAGCTCGGAGTTGTTTACCAACCCCATGGAATCGACGGGCACCGGGGTAACAAGAACCACCGACCGGCCGTTTGCCGGTAGTCTTTTCACAGACGGGACCATTTGAAGACTGCGCACCGGACCCGCTGCAAAAATATCGTACTGGCTCTCTTCCCGCAGGTTGCCAAACGTATCAAAGGCCTCCAGCTTGATCTCATTCTTCCCCGGGGTCATTTGGATGCCGACATATTCGGTGATCTGTACCTGCCGGGAAGCTACCGAGCTCTGGCTGCCGATCTGCTCATCGGGAATTCCTTTCCCGTTCACTGTCAGCTTCACCGTGCTGCCCATCCGGCTCTGTACAAAAAGCGTTACTTGCGAAGCGGTGAGCGTATCACCTGAGGCGATGCCAGCCAATTCCAGCCGGGAAGAAGCCGACAGAGGAAGTCGGGCAGTCGTTGAATCGGCTGTTTCGGTGGTTATGGTTGAGACGGATTCTTTTGCAGAATCTTCAGAAAGGTCCTTGAATACGCCGACATATCCTTCCGCAGATTTTCCGGCGGTATTGCCTGGCCCAGCGTCCTCAAACCTGAAGGAGGTGTTCAGGGAGGTTTCCAGTTCCGTCCCGGTTTCAAAGGCATGCTTACGCTGCTTGATCTCATCATAAGGCGGCAGATCAACCTGGCAGAGCGGGATGTTTATGTTCTGCAGTCCTCCCTTCTCCAGATCAATGAACCGGGTGTAAGCGTTTCGGGCCTGTCGGCTATCTGTTAAAAGCGGAATGGTTCCATCAGGGAGCGTAATGGGGTCAATTTTTAATACATGGGTTTCGGGCGTCAGTCCATACAGGCTGTACTTGCCATTGCCGTCGGTGATAACAAACGTGCCATTTTCCAGAACCAACCGTACATAGGGAATGCCGGGTTCATCCGCTTCCTTCAATCCGTTTTTATTGGCATCCAGGAATACGGTACCGGTCAAAAATCCCCGGTCACTGAAGACGCCACCCTGCAATTTTACTTCTGCACGGCTGACATTGCTCATTTTAGGCATCGGATCGGGACTGTATGCCTGGGCCGAATTGATGCCGTCGCCCTGCATGGCACCAGGTCCTGCCAGCGTCCGGTAGGTGAGTTCGAGTTCCGTCTCATCGTCTATGGTGCCCAGCATAAACTCCAGTACGGGTCCTTTATCTCCTGCGGGATCAGCCAGACGTTCACCCTCAAAATAAGCGGTCCCTTTCGTATAGCTAAAGCCAAATGGGAGCTCGTCCTTAAGCGTAACCTGCTCCAATGATATGCCGCTTTCATTTTTAATCTTGATACGGTAATCGACGAAATCGCCCAGCATCACATTTTTCTGTACGGATGTTTTTTCGATTCTAAGTCCCGTATTCGGACTCCCATCAACCGGGATATCCATACTCACGGAAGCCCCATCATCTATATGAAAAAATCCACTGCCATAGGATCCCTCCGGATGGGTTTCTCTATCTACCGGCAACAGGTTCCACATCAGACGGCTTGGAAAAGTATATTCGGATGGCGGAGTTACCACCACCTGATATTCTCCGTTACGGACGGAAGGATATTCAAATTTACCTTCTTCATTCGTTACAACCGTAGCCGGCATAGGAGTCTCCTGATCTACATCAAATACATCTCCGGTAGCCTCTTTCTGTTTGCTTTCATCAAGCCGGATCAATGAGACCAGCGCTCCTGCAACGGGACGATTATTCCGGCTGTCATATACAATATTGACCGGGTTCATTCGCATCAGCGCCAGCGCCTGATAGTTATTGGGACCGCAATCCAAAATGGAAGCCTCGATCTTATCTTTATCGGTCGTCTCCAGCGTGCCATTCAATTTGACAGCACTTTGGATATTAACACTTTGTGTCGGTATACCTCCGGGGATAACAAAAATCCCGGTGTTACGGCCGGTTTCATAGGCCAAGAATACCTCGTAATCGGTAGTGAGAGCGGAACGTAAACTGATTTTTATTTCATCTGCTTCCTTCCGGGATTCGTTACATGATGAGGCTTCCGCCATCAGAAACAGGGGCTGGCCGATGCGACTGCTTTTTGCCTTTTTATCAAACGCATCGGAATGATAGTACGCAAGTTCCGGGATATTTTCATTTATGGGAATCGAAACGTGATTGGAAGATGCAATACTGATTGATCCGGTTTCATTTTTAAAAACAACTTCCGCAGTATTATGTACTTTACCCGAAGCAGCCTGCATCACCCGGACCATAAACGAGCCCTTAAAAGCTTCTCCCACGCGCAAGGACGGTAATCCAAAAATAATCTCATCTATTTCCCAGGATTCCATGTCATCCGACCAGCTAAAAAATTCATAATCGGGCTGGCCTTCAAGATGATAAAAGACCTTAGCCTGACTATGACTTATAAGTGAATCAAACACCGTGTTGGCAGGAATGACATCCCGGATCAGCACGTAAGAAGCAGGTTGACCATCTACAGAAACAGGAACTGCTTGTGCCAGGTCCGATCCGTTATTACTGGCTTCGATAGCAAAGGTGACTGTTTCGCCGGGCCGGGCTGTCGTTTTATCCGCTTTCTTGGTAACGACAACATAAGCACCCTCTGCGACGGTAATGTCATTTGTTCTGCTCTGCTGCACATTTTGCTGCGATTCGAGATGAAGGGTGAGCTCGGAACGTTCTTCTTCTTGAGCCTGCCGGTCAATCCAGCCTGTAATTTCAATTTCATAAATTTGGCCCGGTATTTGAGAGGCCATGTAGTACTCCTGAAAAGGATCGGTAAGCTCTGCTATAACCTGGCGCGAGGCAGACTCAATAATACGTACCTTCACATTCTGAAGACCGTAGGGATTCTGCTCTGCCAATTCAACCCAAATGCGGTAACCGGTAGCCATATTTCCCTTGTTCAATATATAATGAATGAACCGGAACTGACTTCCCGCTACAGCTTTCAGGCTGGTTTCATTTTCAAGATATACCTGGTGCTTCGGTGCAATAACGGCCTGTACCGTATTTGAGTAAAGGCGAACAGGATACCCCGCCTCCCGGTCATAAAACGTTGTAACGGCCTGATTCCGGATACGCTCATTGACTTCAGGTATCCCGGATTGAGCAAATACAGAACCGCCCAAGCCCAGCAATATGGATACCAGTATTATGAAGCGTCTGAAAATCATCCGATTGTACGTTAAAGTTTAATGGTTAGAAGGAAAGAGGCGGTCAAACCCCCTTCCAAGATTTTAGGGATAGTTATGTTTTTTATTTTGTGCCCGTCCGGCCGCTGAGGTTGCGGGCGGGCGGATTGGAAAAAGCTTTTAATCCACCGGACGGTAAAACCACAGCCGCCCGATGGCAGGCATCATCGGGTTATCAGGAGTCAATTTGAACGGCAAATATCAGTTCGGCCGATGCGCCGGGTACCAGCGTTCCTATGGACACTTTTACCACACCGGGGCTTCCGGCAACCGGCTCGTCGGTGACCGTTCCCTGTGTTACCGAAGCTGAACTGCCTACATAGGTCGTGTAAACAGGCGTTACATCCTCCAGAGCAATATTGCTCACTTCGTCCACACCCTGATTTTGGATCTTCAGCTTATAATAGATAATGTCTCCGGGCTCGGCATCCAAGTTGGCCTCCTGGTAGGGGCCGGCCTGCGTGAGCGATTGCTGCTTCACCAGGGTCACATTCGATGTGATAATGGAGGTGATATCCGTGGCTTTTGCATCTGCCGGGGCTGCAATATCATTAATAGCAGCAGGATCTACAGATGCTGTCAAGGTAGTCGTGTTGTTAATACCTATTCCGACACTGCCGGGAGCACTTACTTTAACCAGCAGATCTTTGCTCTCGTTGGGAGCCAGTGATGCTATATTGGAAACAATGATATCGCCACTGTCCAGGATACCGTCCCGGTTCACATCCTCATATACAATGGAAGTAAACCCGTTATAGGAGTCAGCCAGTGAGAGCGCAATATTGGATTCGGTGATGTTTCCCTCGTTGGTAAGCGTGTGCTGATACACGACCACCCCGCCGGGATACGCCTGCCCGCTGTTATTGGGCGTAATCTTAAGGCTGCGTACCGTATGAACGATGACTTTGTCATGCTTGCGGTCGGAGGCTCCGGTAGCTGCCGATTTTGACCTGAAGTAAATACTTTGCCCGTCAGAACTGGCTTGCTGGCCTTCGGGTACAAAGACTTCGGCATAGATCAACCGGCTGGAACCCGCCGTTATGTTACCCGTATTGGTGACCACTCCACCCTGTTGGTCTTTAAAGGTGACGGTCCAGCCTGCGGGAAGGGTTATCGAGCTAAAATCCTCAGTAGTGCTGGCTTTCAGGTCATAATTATCCGAAACAGAACTGGTGTTGGTAACATAGAGCGTAAACGTTGCCGACTCACCGGGTAAACTGTGAAGGGTATTCAGTGCAGCCTCTCCGGGAACGTAAGCTCCCTCCCCCTTGGCAGCCGGATCACCGGCCGGAGCGTCGTTGGTCAGATCAACGGTGCTGGCAGTGATAGAAGTCAACTGATCCGTCAGCGTAACAGATACCGATTCATCAATAGAAGATGTGATCCTTTTCTGTACTTCGTAGGGGCCCCCCGTTGCATCCGAGGGCAAAGTAGCCCGCAGTACCACGGTATAGCTCGCACCGGCAGCAAGAGGACCGGTATCCGGAATACCATCGCCGTCGGTATCCAGCAATGTTCCGGCACCCTGCTCTTTTAACAGAATGAAGCTGGTTCCGGCCGGGAAGGTACTGCCTTCAAGCGTTACGTCGAACACATCGGTGGCATTTCCGTTGTTGGTAACGATGTTGTTAAAATCCACATAGCTGCCCTGGGATGCGGATGCAATGGTACTTCCGCTTCCCGAAACGGCGGCGCTCTCCGTAATGCGGTACTGAACGGTGTTGGTGGACTGCTCCGGTACGGGGCCGGTGCCGTCGTTATAGGAGAAGGTTGCCGTATTTTCGACGATGCCGGCATCTCCCGAGGCCAGGACCTGGAAAGTCAGATTCCCGGTTTGTCCCGGCGAAACCTGGCTGATGGTAGCGGTGACCGCTCCGGGAGCCGTTTCATCGTAATCATAAACGATGGTTTGCGGTGCGGTTCCCTGTGCTACCTGGTCGGCATCGGTCAGTTGGATGCCCTGACCGGTAACACTCCAGCGTGCCGAACCGGCCACATACTGCATGCCTTGCGGCAGCACATCTTTAAGCAGCAGGGAAGCCGCATCACTATTGCCCGTATTGGTATAGGTAAGAGTGACGGTGATGGGATCGCCCGCAGCACCACTGTTACTGTCAAGTGATTTGATTACATTCACAACCGCATCATTCGAAATAATAGTGGTGTCCACCACCGGATCTGAAACCGATGCATCGAATGTGCTGGTTGCGGTAACCGTAAGCGTATGCTGGTCGCCCGCATTCACGGTCGTTGGCAGATAGCCCGCCACCACAACGCGGTAGTTTTCTCCGGCTGCAAGATTGGGTGTTGTAAGAATGGGATCCAGGTTATCGGGCACACCGTCTCCGTTTTCATCCGCATAAATATAGACCTGCGAAAAGGTGAAGTCACCGGATTCCGCCGTCTGTAGGGTAAACGAATCGTCCCCGTTACCGTTGTTGGTAATGATATGGGGGTAATAGACCTGTCCGCCGGGAGCGGCATATCGCGACTGGTCCGTCTCAATAGATACGGCTCCGACCTGTTGGATGGTCGTCGTTACCAAATTTGAGGTAACCGTTCGTTCGACTCCCGAAGCGTCAATGTAGGTTGATGTGGCTTGATTACCGATAACACTTCCTGCCTTCGGACTCGTTTGACTCTGCCCGAACGAAGGAACGCTAAAACCGGCAAGCAAGAACATCCCCAATGCAAAGAGCCAGATAGAGTACGACTTGTTATGTTTTCGATTTTTCATTGTTGTTTGATTGATTTTGATTAAGTATTACGTATTGAGTTATTAAGTGTGCAATAAGTCTCCCCTTGAGGGAAGTACCCCGATATGTTTTTTATGCCGGGGGGAGGGGTGTTCACACCCAAGCCGAGGTTTTAAAACCCTCAAAGCACCCTCATCCTGGCTTTGAGGATTTGCTGACTTCCAGGCTCGAGTGTGGCTATATTCCACTGTAAAAACCGGTATAAACGCTCATCGACCGGCTTTTTCAGGGGATCTGAACCGGGAGCTTCCTCCATGATGGGATACGCTGACCAGGAGGTGCCATTCAGGCTTACCTTGGGAGTAAATGCTTCTGCCTGGTTTTCGGGCATAATCAGTTTCATTCCTTTGGGTACGGGAAGCACTGCTTTAAGACCGGTTATCGCGGTGGAGCCGGTATTGTTATAGAGGAGCTGATATTCCAGCAGATCATTCTGCTGGACAGAATCGGCTTCTTCCAGTTGCTCCCTTCCTTCGGCATCGGTAGTTACTTTATAGAGCGCTATTTCGGAGTTCACCTGCTGGGCAAATCCCGAAACGGCCAGAACAAAGAAGGCTGTCAGTAAAAATTGAATACGTAAGATGAATTTTGTCATGAGACTCAGATTTTGTTGTAATTATATTCTAAGTCTATATTACACAGTATTGAAGGGCACAAACCTGCCGGAAGGGAGCGCTAATCTGACAAAATGAGAGGAACTTGAGATTAGAAGTTGGAAGAATCAGCAATCAAAGAATCATACGTACAACTGTCCCTTGATCATTCTTTTTCTTCAAAGACTTTTAAAAGGCCTATTTCTATTTCAACTTGCCATTTAATCCATTCTATGCAGTATAGCTAATTTAAAAGAGGCGGTCATGAGTACTAAAAAATGGTAACTGCAGGAGGGTAAGAACTAATTCAGCGAGCTTGTTTGCAAAGTCGTGAAAGAAGGTCCTCAAGCGGTGAAAAATCTTCCTCCAGAACGGTTAATCTGTGAGCTATCTTATCGACGCGCCTTGTATCTCGGAGTTGGTAAAGACAGGGCACGATCCCTATGTGGTTCGAGGGTTTTCCCAAAAGGATGAATTTGACTTGTATATATGTGTAATTACCTTTGGTGAATGGAGAGCTGTTTCACAGGTTTGATACGCAGTACTTTTTGATCGCTTTGTTCTTGCACAGAAAGCACGCTCTTCTACTTTTTAGCCAATTGCGACCGGATGGCAGCCAGGAGCTCGGTCCGTGTAAACGGCTTGGTCAGATAATCGTCTGCACCCAGATTCATCCCCGCTCGTACATCCGCCTTCCCGGCAAGTGCGGAGAGAAAAAGAAAAGGGATCCCCGCATGATCTTTATTCCGGGCATACAGTTCCAGCATTTCCAATCCGTTCATACCGGGCATACGAATATCACTAATGATCAGATTCGGTTGCCATTTTTCGATCTGTTTCAGGCCTTCAGAACCGTCCGCTGAGGAATGTACTTCAAACCCTTCCAAATGCAACAGCTCTGTAATGCTCTCGCGAATCGAAGCGTCATCTTCAATGACCAGTATTTTTTTATTCAATTTCGTGTTCTTCTGTTTTTAAGGGAATCGTAATGGTAAATTTGGTTCCTCTACCGAGTGTAGAGTCAACATCAATCTTTCCACCGTGGGCATCTACCGAACGTTTTATGACCGACATCCCCAGCCCCGTACCTTCGATATCATCTACTCCTTCACACCGGTAAAAAGGTTCAAAGATAAACGGCTGTTCTTCAACGGGTATTCCTCTTCCTTCATCCTGTACTATTATCTTTAATACATTCCCCATTTTTTCCAACGTTAGATTAATTTTACTTTGAGGTGGGGAATATTTGGCTGCATTCTCTAAGAGATTGTTCAATGTATGCTCAATCAACTTGTCATCAATTATGATCGTATCATGCTCCGATTCCACCGATACGCATAGCTGATGATGAGAAGTCAATGTCGAAACTTCTTCCCTGATCTGGTCAACAAATCTTTTCAGAGAAATTTCTTTAGGTGAAAGCTTCAGCTTTCCGGCATCCGCCTTTCCTATAAACAGTACATGTTCCAACAAGCCGGTAATTTTTTGCGAGGCTTTTAAAATTCTGTGGGATAATTCCTTTTTGCGAGCGGCATCCAAGCGGTCACCGTAATTGTCGAGCAGTTCCGTGCTGGAAATGATGGCGGTCAGGGGCGTCCGAATTTCATGGGAAATCATTGAGATAAAACGGTTTTTCAGATCGTGCAATTCTTGCTCTTTTTCCAGGGCTGATTCCAGCTCTAACTGGGCTTGCCGGATCTGTGTTCTGTCACTAACCACTCCGGCGTATAAATGGAGATCCCCATTTTCATCATAAATAGGGAATCTCCGATTGATGACATATCGTTCGGTTCCATCATCCCTAACAACCCGGTATTCCGATTCGTCGGCATTCTCTCCAAGTTTGCGTTTCAGTTTGTCCAGGTCCTCAGGATGAATGAGTTCGGTAAATGATCCGGGATCCTCAATCACCCTCCGGGAGCTTCTTCCAAATACGTTTTCATAGGCGTCATTCAGGTGCAAAAACCTCATATCCGGAGTGCGCAAATAAACGACTTCATCGATACTTTTCGAAATCAATGAAAAAATCTCGTTGCTTTCTGCCAGCTCCTTACGGGTTGCGCAGCGTTCATAAGCCATTCCGATGTTGGCAGCACAGGAACGCAATACGGCAATCTCACTCTCATCCCAATTGCGCTCAGTATAACAGTCATCGAATACGATAAATCCCCAGAATTCACCTTTGACGGTGATCGGCAGCACCAAAATCGATTGGATATTCAGTGGCTCCAACAAACTTTGTTCTCGTTTCGGAAACTTCTTTATCACTCCCTTGACGCTTTTCCCTTTTTCCATGAGGCGGACCCAACGGGGGAGGTTTTCTTGAAAGGGTAGGTTCTGTAATTCGGTATGAACAGACTGGAAAGCCAACTCTTTTTTCGTCCATTCAAACTGCTGGCTACAATACATACCAGCAGACTCCGACATGGCGTGGTTTTTAAATATATGAACACGGTCTACGCCGGTTGCCTTTCCCAATATCTCAAGTGCTTTGGGTATCGCTTTATCGGTTGACTCTTCCTGCAGCAGATGGGTATTGAGCTTTGCTGTAGCTACCAGCAGTCGATCCCGTTTTTTTACACTTAGTTCCAATCTCTTTTGCTCTGTCACATCCCGCTGGATGACGAAAACTCCCGCAAGTCTGCCATCTTCCTCGTACATGCAGATGCTGTTGCCGTCCATGATACGGGATTGCTCGTCCAGCAATACAATCTCGGTTTCCCGGTTGCGGTATCCTTCGTCCAGCAGCTTCATCCAAAGTTTTTTATTTTGTGGAATACCCATTTGTTGGATTTGGAAAAGAGTCGAGCCCACAAAATCATTCCGCTTAACCCCAATCATATTGAGCATGGCGTCATTAACATCCAGTACACTCATATGATGAAAGATATGATCAAGCGTGCGTTCCTTATCCACGGTCTCATCCCAGGTTACGGGCTGGTTCAGTGCCAGGCACATAACACCCTGATTGGGCTGCATGAACATCAGTTCACACAACTTTTCATTCTTCAGTTCTTTTGTTAAAACGTGTTCCATAAAAAGGTACTCTTTTAGTTTTGCATCTATAAAGATCAAACTAAAACCGGTCTTTTATCTGCCAAACAGGAGTGTTTTTCTGCCAAATAGATTAGAAAGTTACAATATTACCTGTCAGCCTAAGTAAAGTAAAGGAAAAAAGCGCTGGACTGACTAATTCCTATCCAGGATTAGGAAATGCTCCAAAACGTTTTTTATATGCTCTTGAAAAATGTTTGGGACTTTTGAATCCTACCTTATAGGCTAATTCCGAGATCGTCTTTACCTGTTTATTTTCCACAAGAGAGCGGGCTCTTTGCAAGCGTATCTCACGGATAAATTCCGCCACGGGCACACCAGTCAACTCCTTGACCCTTCGGTACAGGCTGCGTTCGCTCAGGTTTAGCTGACCGGCCAAGTCGCCAACTCCGAAATCAAACCGGTCGATCTGCTTTGATATTCCCTCATACACTGACTTGAGGAGTTGCTCATCTTCGCTTAAATCAGAATCCTCAAAAGAGATTGCCAGCAAATATTGCCAGTTTTTCTTCTTGAATTGCTCGCGAGCCTTGAGCAGATTACGAACTTTCAGAATTAGCTCTTTGGAGTTGTAGGGTTTAGTCAGGTAATCTACGGCACCATGTTCCAGACCTTCTATACGGTCGGTTTCTGCCACTCGTGCCGTCAGCATAATAATCGGAATATGCGCCAGCGTATTATCCTGAAACACATTACGGCAAAATTCCATCCCGTTCATCACCGGCATCATGATATCAGTAATAATCAGATCAGGCAGTTCTCTTTTTGCCAACTCCAGACCCTCGCGTCCCTCTTCAGCAGAAAAAGTCTTGAACTCACTAAGTTCCAGAAGTTCTAAAAGGGAAGTGCGTATCAAATCATCATCTTCGACAACTAGTATTTTGTGATTTTTCCGCATGATGATAATTTTTTAAATAGATCAATTTGAAATATTTAATTGAATTTTCAAATTTAGTTTGAGGAATGCAACATATGATTAAACGAATTGTTTTCATACTCTTCCAGCCCAATGATACACATAGAGTGGTACATGAATGTTAAAATCAGCCTTTAAATTGCTTCAAACCAATTATTTATCGTGACTTCGGATCAGAAGACTGAGGATTCGAATCCTTCCGCGCGTACTTATTAAAAGCCTTTGTTTCGAAATGGCTTACAGCTAAAAAAGGCTTTTTTAGTATCCACAGCCATTCTTAAAAACAATTCGGGGGATAACAAAATTGATTGCCAAACCCCTTGGCACACTTTTCGTGTTATTACTTTCATCCTTAAAATTTCTTTTTTTGGTCTTTGGCACCCGAAAGTAAAATTAAAGTTTCTGAATTTTACTTTATCCACATAAAAGTAAAATTACTCCCAACATATACTAGGAAAGTAAAAAAAGAGATCTTATATTTTACTTTAAACTTTAAAAGTAAACTAAAGATGAATATAGAAACTTACGACTGGGGCAGTAGCCGTACAGGCAGGGATTATGAATATTACCTTCCCAACCCTGTCAATCTTCCATGGAAATGGGAGCAAGCATCAATAAATAAGTTACTGGAAGAAGCTTCCATGAAGCTTGGGGAGCTAAATTCCTTTGCAAGATTAGTCCCAAACATTGATTTATTCATCCTGTTACATGTTACGACAGAGGCGGTAGTCTCAAGTAGAATAGAGGGTACTCAAACAAATATTGATGAAGCTTTACTTGACGAAGAAGATGTTGCTCCGGGACGAAGAGATGACTGGCAAGAAGTCCAAAATTATACAAGAGCATTGAATACAGCCATTGAGGAATTAAAGAGCCTGCCTATATCAACCAGATTGATATGCGATACGCATAGGATATTAATGGACGGTGTGCGAGGAGAAAGAAAACAACCTGAAGAATTTAGGAATACTCAAAATTGGATTGGTGGAGCATCACTAAGTGATGCCATTTTTATTCCACCTGATCATCCACATGTAAATGACCTAATGAGTGACCTTGAAAAGTTCATTCATAATGATCAACTAAATGTTCCGGACTTAATTAAAATTGGAATGGTTCATTATCAATTTGAAACAATACACCCATTCTTGGATGGCAACGGAAGAATTGGCAGGCTACTTATTACCCTTTATATGGTCAGTAATGGTATCCTTGATAAACCACTGCTTTATCTTTCTAAATTCTTCGAAAAGCACAAAGGAACCTACTATGATAACCTGATGAGGGTTCGTGAAAAGAATGACATGGCTCACTGGATTAAGTTCTTTTTAGTTGGCATTAGAGATACCGCAATTGATGCCTCAAACACCTTAAGTTCAATTCTATTGTTAAAAAATGAATTGGAAGTTCAGATAAAGGAAAACTGGGGCCGAAGAACTGATTCTGCATTTGCGTTACTCGAATACTTATTTAGACAACCTGTGGTTGAAATTAAAAAGGTCCAAAAGGTATGTGGTTTAAGTGCCAAAGCTGCGGGCGATCTTGTGAAAAGTTTTGAGGATGCCGGTATTTTAAAGGAGTGGACTGGACAGAGCAGGAATAGATCATACTCATTTGATCCTTACCTGAAGAAATTCAGAGAATGATTTAAGTTGCTTCTTATGTAAGTATACTCATAATGTAACGTGAATTCGAAAAGACCATCTGATGAACACGTTGGAGGGGCATTTCGCGGCGAATGCACGAAATCCTATGTTTGGCAGGTTGCGAATACGGAAGTAATAGCAACCATTGGATTCCGGTCTCCACGGGAATGACCACAAGTATCCATTTTTATTCTTTTACCTTAGTTCTTATCTCGAACTGACGTTAATTTAATCTATAAAGCTGTAGATTTTATATAACTGTACGGCTGTTATAGTCATTCCGTGCGCTTTCTTATCGGTGCCGTGTCATATTTTGATCAGCAAGGCTTTTCCCTTTTATTCCAGAACTACGCATAGATTCCTATGACTAAAAAATTGTAAATAAAAAATATATCCCAAACCTTATGAGTGTGGGATATTTAAAAACTATTTGCCAAAGACGTTTTTATCTAAGGAATACTTTCCTCCACCGGTCAGGGTGATCACTAAGAAAAGAAGTAAAAACAACAGGCCTTTTTCTTTAGTGCCAAATGGGTCTGCTGCATGAGCAAAAAATACGACCACAAACATGTTAATGGATAATACAATGGAGGCAAAACGAGTGCCAAGCCCAAGTGTAACCAGGAAACCACAAATACCTTCAGCAAAAGCAGCCAGTACTAATGAAGCAGCTGCACCAAGGCCAATAGGATCACCAAATGAAAAATCACCGTTAAAAACGTTCAATAATTTGGGCCAGCCGTGGGTTAAAATGAGTAACCCTGCGCCTACGCGTAGTATAAGAATGCTTAGGTTTGTGTTAACAAGGGAGGAAATGTCGGCTGAGAGTAACTTCTTTATCATGGCTTTTAATTATTTGGGTTTATTTAATAACAGAATTTTTTTTGGAATAAAACAGGAGTTGTTTCTCCTTTTGTTAAACCAATGTAAGTTATTGAGCCAATAGGAACTTTCTATTGAAATGGTAAGTTAAGAGTTTGTACTTTTAGTTCAACATTAAACTATTTAATACTAATCAAACTCATATTATTATGGCAACCTGGAATATAGACCCCACACACTCAGAAATTCAGTTCAAAGTAAAACACTTGGTAATATCAACAGTAACCGGATATTTCCGTTCTTTCAACGGTTCTATAGAAACGGAAGGTGATTCTTTCGAAGGTGCAAAAGTTACGTTTGAAGCAGGCATCGACAGTATAGACACCAATCAGGAAGATCGTGATACACACCTTAAGTCGGATGATTTCTTTAATGCTGAGAAATTTCCCAAAATGAAATTTGAGTCCACTTCTTTTAAGAATACAAGTGGCGACGATTACGAACTTACCGGAAACCTAACTATCCGCGACGTAACCAAAGAAGTGACATTAGATGTAACTCATGGCGGAACTGTTGGCGATCCGTACGGACAGACCAAAGCTGGTTTTGAGATCAACGGTACCATCAACCGTAAAGAATTTAACCTGAAATGGAATGCAGTAACAGAAGCCGGAAATATTGTTGTAGGCGATAATGTGAAGCTGCACATGAACGTTCAGGTAGTAGAGCAAGTAGCTGAAGAAGCGTAGTACCCACATATATTTGTACCCCGAAAACAGAAGGCGATCGTTGAAAGCGGTCGCTTTTTTTATGCGGTATATTTTTGGATGAAATCCTCTTTGTAAGAATTGCCAACGGGTAATATTTGATCAGCGATCTTCACCGAATTCCTTTCTACAAAATTTATATGTAAATGATTAGTTGTGAATGCGGAACTAAGAAACGTGACTTTTAAGCCTTAAAATAATTTTTTCGATGAACAGCGCTATTTCTTCGATGAATGAGATCAAAGATTGCTAAAATCAATAAATCTATGTTCAAAACTTTAATATGGTGAAATTGAGTAGTATAATCAGGAGAACTAAAAAAATTGACTATGAAATACCTTACAACATTTTTTATCGCACTGTTATTAATAGCACTGACTGCATGCCAGCCTAATCAGGAAATGGAGCGACCACCCCAGGATGAAAAGGAATGGTCCATAGCTTTACATGGAGGGGCAGGTTATGTGTCTAAGGATATGCCTGAAGACCGCAAGCAGGCTTATATGGAATCACTGGAAGAAGCTCTTGCTATAGGAGCAGAGATCCTTGAAAACGGAGGTTCCGCTCTGGATGCCATTGAAAAAACAGTAAACTATCTCGAGGACAATGAGCTTTACAATGCAGGAAAAGGAGCCGTATTTACTGCTGAAGGAAGAAATGAACTGGATGCGGCTATTATGGATGGCTCAACCCTTAATGCCGGGGCTGTTACAGGCGTAATAACAGTCAAAAATCCGATCTCACTGGCCCGAAAGGTAATGACGGAATCAAAGCATGTATTTTTCTCGACTGATGGAGCCGAAACTTTTGCGGACCAAACAGATGTAGAGCGGGTTGACCCTTCCTATTTCTATACTGAAAGTCGATATCAGTCTTTACAAAGAGCCCTTGAGCAGGAGAAAGAAGAATCGTTCAATACATATAAAACGGATGAAGAAAAAGCCTGGAGGTATGGAACCGTTGGTGCCGTTGCCAAAGATAAAGACGGGAAGCTTGCGGCAGCTACTTCAACAGGTGGCATGACCAACAAGAAGTTTGGAAGGGTTGGCGATGTTCCCATCATAGGTTCCGGTACGTATGCCAATGATCTGGTGGCCGTTTCAGCAACGGGCTGGGGAGAGAAGATCATGCTGCGTGTTTCGGCACATACACTCGCTACTTATATGCAATTCAAGAATGCCACCCTACAACAATCCATGAACTACCTGGTGGACGATGTACTTGAGCCGGGTGATGCCGGTTTCATTGCGGTAGATAAATATGGAAATTTCTCGATGAAAACGAATACCGGATCCATGTTTCGTGCAGCAACCGATTCCGAGGGCAATAAAGAAGTTGGGATATGGGAGTGATAGGCTGAGAAAGTGTTAAAATGCACTGCGTTAACACATCAACACTTTAGCACTTTATTCCAACCCCATGCGGAACTGATCTCGCAATTCCTGAATATAGATCCCAATATCATTTCGGAGTTCAAAAAGGCGGGAATGCAACTCCTGATATTGTTTTTTGTTAAAATAACCCGTCTTTTTAAACCCCTGGAGTAATTCCAAACCATGATTTGCGCAATTCAGGGATTTTTTGGAATAGGCAATATTTGCGCCGATGTATTCCTGTTCAAAACCAAAGGAATGTCCCCCGGCAATTTTGGCGCCTATCTTGAGGGACTCTTCTACAAACTCCTCAAATTCGGAAGTTTGAATTTTTTGAGGGATCGACTCAACCCATCGGAGAATATCCACCGCAAGGTCTTTGGCATCCAGGTAGATGTCGAGGCTTTCTAACTCTCCGTAATCAGAATAGACGTAATCGTCGCTAAGGCTTTTCCACTCTTCACCTTCGTCAAAATCATCAAAGTCTTCTTCATTCTCGTTCATATTCAGGAAGCTGTCATCAGACAAACCTAAGAGAAAATCTTCGTCATCCCAGTCGTCATCATCCTCATCGTCCCAGTCATCTTCGTCTTCCGGGAAGTAAGCTTCATCCATTAGCAGTTCTTCTTCCACATATGCTTCAAAAGCATCGTCTTCATTTTGGCTTTCCTGAAGCAAAGTGATCCATCGAGGGGTATTACCTTTATGGTCAGAAGCGATAAACTTTCGAAGCTGCTCGCTCTTTTTTTCAACTTCATTTAGGTGAGACTCCCACTTGAATTCGTCCCACTGTTCGTCATCGAATCCATCAAAATGCATATGCATATAAGGCAGGCTATTGGTTGGTATTTATTATAAAAAAGAAATTGTCAGAAGTAATGCAATACTTTGTGGAAAAGTAACGCTTTTTGTGGATAAAAAGTTGTTATAAGCGCTCCAAAATATTAATAATTACCTGGGTCATTTTAGGCTCTGCCATGGCTGCAGCAGCCAAAACATCCTCAATATCCACCGGTTCCAAGGCATCAGGGAAACATTCGTCGGTAATCACTGAGATTCCCAGGACGTCCATCCCCATATGCACAGCGGTTATAACTTCGGGTACGGTGCTCATTCCAACAACATCAGCTCCCAACAAGCGCATGTATCGGTATTCAGCTTTGGTTTCGAGCATAGGTCCGGTGGCGGCTAAATAAACACCCTGATGTAATTTTATGGAATGCTCGAGTGCTACATTTTCTGCTAACTCCAGCAATCGTTCAGTGTACGGCTCACTCATGTCAGGGAAGCGGGGTCCAAGTTCATCATCATTGGGACCCATCAGCGGGTTATCTCCGAGGTAGTTGATATGGTCAGTGATCAGCATGATATCGCCGCGGCTGTAATTCGGGTTTAAGCCGCCGCAAGCATTGCTAACCAATAAAGTTTGCGCGCCAATCGCTTTTGCCACTCGTACAGGAAAGGCGATCTGCTGCATGGTATAGCCTTCATAGAAATGGAAACGCCCCTGCATGGCTACTACCTGTTTTCCACCCAGTTTTCCAAAGATCAATTTACCCGCATGGCTCTCAACTGTTGATATTGGGAAGTGGGGAATATCACTGTAGCTGATGATATGCTCGGTTTCGATCTCATCGGCAAGCTGCCCCAATCCTGTACCGAGAATCAATAAGTATTCCGGCTGAAAATTTGTTTCTGCTAAAATAAAGTTTACTGCTTCATCGCGCTTTGCCCGAAACTCATCAACCGTGTCGTATTTCATAAAAGTGATCTATAGAAAAAGTGAAAATTGTAAGACCAAAAATACGCCAAAGACTAATCTATTTCATCTAAAATATCATCAAGACGATCGCTGCCGGGAGGGAAGGCATGATCTTCATCTTCATTCTTATGTTCAGAAGTTTGTTTGATATCGCTATCAGCATTCTCGTCCAGGATAAACTTGGTGGATTTCTTTGGAGTATTCTTAATGGCATCTTCAAGGTTTTCTTCTTTAGGGAGATTGAAAACTTCCATCTCATCCTTGCCAAATTGCTGTACAGAATTTTTGGCATTTTCCAGGTACGAAGTGATCCCGTTAATGATCTCCTGCCGGCGGTCAAGCAGCCTTAATATACTTTGGCGGATCTGCTGACGATTGTGGTTCGCCTCTTTTATAATAGCATCAGCCTCCATTTCCGCTTTTTCGATGGTGTTTTTAGCTTCCTGCCGGGCACCGGAAACTTTTTGTTCCATCGACTCTTTGGCCGTTTGAAGCGTTTCATGAAGGGCATCTTCAACACGCTCGTAATGTTTGACACGCTCGGTAAGCTTGGCGATTTCCTCTTCAAGTTCTTTATTCTTGTTCAGCAGATGTTCGAATTCGTTAGAAACCAGTGTCAAAAAAGCATGAACATCGGCTGTATCATATCCACGTAACCCTTTTTCAAACGTCTGTTGTTTTATTTCAAGCGGGGTGAGTTTCATAAATAGATGTTTTTAGTCGTCCTTAAAGCTTATATAAAATAACCTTTATTCATTTAACATGTTGCGAAGATTTCCATCGTCGTCCTTGCCTTTATTTGATGATGATGAACGAACTTCTTCCTCTTCTATTTCGATATCACCCGTGGTTTCATGAGTTTCATCAAGTCGATATCGTTCTTCTTCAAGGTCAGAGACTATGGCTTCAAGGTTGGTAATGCGGCGTTCGGTATTTTTCTTGAATTCCCCGAGCGCTTTAAAGAACTGTGGATTGATATCCGATTTTCCGCTCTTACTGTTAATCCACTGCCTTATCAAACTGAATACATTCCAAAAAAGGAAGCCCGCAAACCCTATTCCGCCAATGATGGCTACCATTGCTATTACAAATTCTTCACCTGACATTAATCTATCTCTTAGTTTCGATTTCTTTTTCTTCCAGCTGAATTATCGGAATTCTGCTCTTCAACTTCATCCTCAATTTCTATATCCCGCAAGGGACTAGCCTGATTGTTGGAAGAGCTTTTTCTCTCCTGAGCAGCAATGGCTTCTAACGTTTCAATGCGCGATTTAAGGTTGTGAACGATCTGTCGCAGGTCATGAATTTCGCGAGAGCTGGCTAACCTCTTGCCCTCCATTTTTAACTCTTCTTCTTTGTAAGCGAAGATCAAACCGCCGGCAATGGCTACTATGGCTACTATTGCGAACCAGGGAAGTCCAAAAAACATAATGCCCTCAATGTTTATAGTTAAATCAGATAATATTTAAGTAAAAAATATTACGCAACATATTAGTCATAGTTGCGCTCTCCGAATATGGCACTTCCGATTCGAACCATAGTGGAACCTTCTTGAATGGCTACTTCCATATCGTTGGTCATGCCCATAGATAGATGTTCTAACTGAACGCTTCCTCCGTTGTATTTTTGATGCGAATCAAACAGCTCTTTCAGTAATTTAAACTCAGAGCGGACATCTTCAGGATCATCCACAAAAGTAGCCATTCCCATTAATCCTTTTACTTTTACAAAATCGTAGTTTTGTGCAGACTCTAAGATGGAGGCCAGGTCTTCAGGTTTGCAGCCGCCTTTTTGTTTTTCATCACTGATGTTAACCTGTATCAGGGCATTAACAATCCGATTTGCCTGCCCGGCTCTCTTGTCAATTTCTTTCAGATACTTTGCCTTTTCTACGGAATGTATCCAATTCACCCGATCGGCAATGTATTTGATTTTATTGGTTTGAAGGTTACCGATAAAATGCCAAACCACATCCGGGTTTTCGATGGAGGCCATTTTATCCTCCAATTCCTTCATTCGGTTCTCTCCAAAATGGAGCTGCCCGGCAGTGATGGCTTTCAGGATATCCTCATCAGGCTTGGTTTTACTTACGGCTACCAGGGAGATTTCCTTTGGATTGCGACCTGCAGATATACAGGTTTGTTCAATTTTTTGCTGAATGGACGTAAGATTTTGTACGATATCTTGGTCACTCATATCAAATAAAGAGATTTTTAAGGATTCTATACAATAAACCATAAGATAAGCTTTTATCATTCATCAATAAGCCTTATTTTTGGAAGCTCTAAAGACATTGTAATTAATGGTTACTTATTGAGATTGACAAGATTCAAATTCATAATTCCGCTTTCGACGATACAGTCGGGTTCAAGACAACGAGGAGATAGATAGCATGTCAACCCGAATCCGGCAAATATCTACCTTCCTAAACCAGTGGGCGCCGCCCAAAGTGAAGATGGATTACGATAACGTCGGATTACTTGTCGGAGACCCTAAAGCCAATGTCACTTCCATTCTTACCTGCCTTGATGTGACGGATGCCGTTGTAGCTGAAGCTATAGAAAAAGGCTGTGAACTCATCGTCGCTCATCACCCGCTCATTTTCAGTAAGATCGGAAACATTAATCCCACCAACGAGCAAGGACGAATAATTTACAAGCTGATTAAAAATGACATAGGCTTGTTAGTTGCACACACGAACTTAGACGCTGCATTGGATGGCGTCTCTTTTGTTTTGGCCAATATTCTTGGCCTGGATAACCTGAGATTTTTAGACAAGAATTATTCTATCAGCCGGAAGATCAGGCTGATTACTTCCCATGACGACAGCGATGCGGTACTAAAACTCCTGAATTACCATTCCGCAGAAGAAGCGCACTACTTTGATGTAAACAGCCGGGAAGATGGACTGAAGTGTTTTGAGGCCATTATTGATCAGCATAACGTTTCGGTGTTGAAAAAGGCCCTGAAAAGTGAAGGCATGCTGAAAGAAGGAAGCTTTCAGGTTGTTGATCTTGCTTCCACATCCCAGAATTTTGGAATGGGTGTGATCGGAGAATATCCTGATGATGGAATTGGTAAAAATGAATTTTTACACCTTGTTTCCAAAGCCCTGAATGTGAAAGCGATTCGTTTTTCCGGTGATGTTGACCGCATTCAAAAAGTAGCGGTTTGTGGCGGAGCCGGCGTTTTTCTGAAAGACAAAGCCATACAATCCGGCGCTCAGGCTTTCGTGACGGCCGATATAAAATATCATGATTACTTCACCGAAAAGGATGATTTCCTGTTGGTGGACGTAGGCCATTACGAGAGTGAATTTCCCGTTGCCGAAGCTTTGAAAAATGAATTATCCGAAGCGTTTGAAGAAATTGAAGTATCTGTAACCCGTACGGTTACCAACCCGATGCAGGTATATGTATCGGATCCCGAACCTAAAACTATTCAACCAAGTTGACCCTCACTCCATGAACGAAGTATTACAAAAATTAGCGAATCTGCAATATATCGACAGCCGAATCGACGAGCTGAAACAATTGAGAGGCGATCTTCCGGAAGAAGTGCTTGATCTTGAAACTGATATTGCCCGTAAAGAAGCACGTCTCAATAATCTTGAAGAAGAAGAAACAAACCTTACCGTAGAATACGATAAGCTTAAGCTTGACCTTCAAAGTTCTAAAGAAAAGATAGAAAAATACGAAGACCAACAGCTTAGTGTTCGTAATAATCGCGAGTATGATGCCCTTACCAAAGAAATTGAGGCGCAGAAGCAGGTTATCGAAAATGCTGAATCGCGTTTGAAGGAAATCGAAAAGCGAAAAGAAGAAATAGTACCTGAGCTTGAAGAAGCTAAAGAAGAGCTGGAAGCTGCTCAGAAAATGTATGATGAGAAGAGCAAAAACCTCGATAAAGTGGTTAAGTCAACTCAGGATGAAGAAGACGAATTGCTGAAAAGGCGAAAAGAAGTTGAAGAAGAGATCGATGACCGATATATGAGAAGCTACAAGCGCTTGCGGGATGGACTGAACAACGGAATGGCTGTTGTGGCGATGGATCGCGGAGCTGCTTTGGGAATGGCACTTCCTCCACAAACTCAGGTAGAAGTTCGACGTAAGAACAAGATCATCATTGATGAGAACAGCGGAAGAATTGTAGTGGATCAATCTTTCTTTGACAAAGCAAAAGAAGAGTTGTCTATCTGATCTTGATCAGCACATATATATTATTTAAAAAAGGGAAGTCGGAAAGGCTTCCCTTTTTTATTATAGATAATAGGGGTGATCGCACCGTATAAATCATATCACAAAATCACGTATCTTTAACACACAGGAAAGCTGGATGATCGCTTCATACGTTGTATGGGGAGGAAAGTCCGGACACCAACAAGTACCGCGCTCCCCGATCCGGTTCAGCCGGCGAAGGGGAGGCTTCCCGAAAGGAATTTCGGGATGACAGACAGTGCAACAGAAAACAAACCGCCTCAACTTATTTGAGGTAAGGGTGAAAAGGTGAGGTAAGAGCTCACCGCCCCGTGTCGTGAGGCCGGGGGCACGGCAAACCTCGCGGGGTGCAAGTTCATGCAGATGGTATACGCCGCTTGTCGTGACGCCATCGGGTGGGACGCGACAGATAAATGATCATCCCCGACAAAATCCGGCTTACAGGCTTTCCTGTTTGAATTTATATCAAAGCCCTGCTCTTAACAGAGTGGGGCTTTGTTTTTTTGAGACTTGGAGTTACTTTGTTTTTGAATTAAATGGAATAAACTATGGGTTTTTCTTTTGATAAAGAGTTTGAGTTTAAAGGAGAGTTTTGGATATCTAGTGATTCTGAAAAGAAAGTAACTGGCAAATTATATTATGATTACGAGGAAGGAATAATTTTAACATTAAATAAAGAGTTTCCTTCAAACCCAACTGAAGTTGAGATTATAAATGGCGTTAAATATGGTGGACAAAGTTTAACACTGCTTAATGCTATTTTTACAAGTTCGAAGGGAGATTTCAAAGGAAGTTATGAAGTTATTTATAACTGTGAATTTTTATTGTATGGGGAATTATTCAGTCAAGAGAGAGAAATGTCCTTTAATAAATTGTCTTTTGGATTCACTAATCTTGAGGAATGGTTTTGTCATAAACCATATGAAATAGTGACGAATGATAATTATGAGTGGTCAATCTCAAATGTTTATTTACCGTCAAAAAAGATAGAAATTCAGACAGGGCTAAATCTAAAAACCAATAGTTCATTCACGAAAAACATTAAATCTAAACAAGAAATAGATCTGTCTTTCAGGACTTATTTTACGTTTGAAGCAGATTCGAAAATAACCTTAGAGTATTATATAGAAGCAATAAAATTAATTCAAAACTTTTTAACTCTTTCGATGGATTCTTCATGTTCAACGAAATTTATTAAAGGCTTATCACAAAGTGATAAGTTTTATGGAATAGACATAGTTCGAGGTAAAAGTTTTGAAAATGACTATAAAAAGGTTCATAGCCATGATATGATTCTTTCCTACAATGACTTTAATACAAAATTTGAAGAGGTCTTTATTAATTTATTCGAATTAAAAAATAAATTTGAAAGCATTGTGAATTTATTTACTGCAAATTATTATAAATCAGATACGTATCAAGAATTGAGATTTTTAAACTTAACACAAGCGTTTGAGGCATATTTTAGATTAACTAAAGAAACTAGCTACTTACCTGAAAATGAATTCGACAAATTTAGAAGGCAAATAGTTGATAGTTTGCCCAAGTCAAAAAATATTTCTCTTAATGCAAAGCTTAAAAGTATTATCAAGTATGCAAACGAATTTTCATTACGAAAAAAAATGAAAGAGTTTATCAGTTCATTTGAAGAGGATACAATAGCTTTTTTTGGTCTTGACAGTAGTTTCATTGACAAAATAGTGAGTACACGTAATTACTACACACACTATGATAAAAGTCTTAAAGAGGATGCGGAAAAAGGTATTGAATTAACAAAGCTTGAAATAAAGCTTCGCTACATACTTACTTTGTATTTATTTAGAGATCTTGGTTTGAATGAGCTTTTTATTTTAGAAAAAATCAAAAAGAATAAAAGAGCTAGTTACTTTATTAAAAGTAGCAATGGTTAAATCAGGCAAACCTGTATTAAACTCCTATACGAAAAACAAAACACTCACAATACCACCGGCAGAGATGATCAGGATCATCCAAAGGAATTCGATGCTTCTCTTCCATCCCACCCAGAAAATAAAGAGCCCGGCTTTCACCAGGGTGTTTGATATGACCGCTATCACAATACCTAGGATAGCTACCGAAGCGGTAATATCCGTTTGAGCCATTTTAGAAAGAGAAAGGGTGATCGCATCCACATCCATTAAGCCGGAGAGCAGTGACAGCAGATACACCCCCTGATCGCCAAACCATTCCTGCAATGCGGTTGCCAAAACAAGGATCACCGCAAGTAAGGCCCCAAATTTAAGAGCAGTGGGCAACTGCAGGGGGTTCCCCAGATCCAGGGTAGGATTGTCTGTGGAGGATTCATCTTCAGAGCGTACCCATAACCAGATCACACACCCAATGGTGAGAACCAGCATCACCGCCAGAGGAATCCAAAGAGGAGTTAAAAGCTGACTATTTACTACTGAAACCTCAATAAAAACCCGGATAAGCATAATTGAGGACGCAATTAATACCCCAGCTATATAAATATGAGGTTTCCCCTTCTTATGCTGTTTAGCAAACTGAGCCAGACTTATGGTAACAGCCGTGGAGGAAGCGAGTCCTCCAATGATCGAGGTTAGTATAGTGCCTTTATCTTCACCGGCATATTTCACTAAAATATACCCCAGGAATGAAAGTCCGGAAATGAGTACCACCATCCACCAGATCCAGTAGGGGTTAAGGGTGTCCCAAGGGCCATATCCCTGATCAGGAAGTAAAGGGAGCAAAATGACAGAAATGATCAGGAGCTTGAGCCCTGCATAAATTACTTCCCGGTCAATTTTTTGAAGCCAGCTATGCAGGGTCGGCTTTATACTTAAGAGGGTGGTTACTACAACGGCTGTAGCCAAAGATTCGACTTGATATCCTAAAGCCGCCCAGGCTCCGAGCGTAAAGTTGAGCAGCAATCCTATCTCGGTGGTGATCCCAATATCATGTTCTTCGGGCAGCTTTTGTTCATACACATAAGAAGCGATGATCAACCCGGTGAAAGCAATGAAAACCAACCCTAAGATCTACTCCCCGGTGTAGGGTATTAATACCGCCCATATACCGCCTAATAATCCGGAAAGGCTAAAGGTGCGAATGCCTGCAACGCGGTCACCTTCATCTTCGGTTCTTCCGTGCCAGCCACGCTCAATCCCAATGAGCAGGCCAATGGCCAGTGCTGTGCCTAATTTCCATATAAGCTCTAACTGCGGATCCATAGTGGATTATAAGGAAAGCAAAAGAACTTTTGGTGAAGATCTTTTCTACATATTGATCTTGTAATTCCCTTTCACATTGCGCTCTATCTGCCGCTTTACATCTTTTTCTTTAATGGAATCTCTCTTGTCGAATTGCTTTTTACCTTTCGCCACGCCAATAAGCACTTTTGCATTTCCTTTTTTGAAATAAAGCTTCAGTGGAACAATGGTGTACCCTTTTTGTTCGGTAGCTTTTTCAAGCTCTCTGATCTCCCGCTTATGGAGCAATAGCTTTCGGGGACGGGTTTCATCGTGATTGTAATAGGAGCCATGCTCATACGGTTTGATGTACATATCACGCAGAAAAACCTCTCCATTTTGGATGAAGGCAAAGGTGTCTGCAAAACTCGCTTTTCCCTGACGCAACGATTTCACCTCGGTTCCTTTAAGAACAAGTCCGGCTTCGTAGGTTTCCTCCACTTGATAATCGTGGCGGGCCTTCCGGTTTTTAATGGTTGGTGTGGTCTTTTGTTTGTCGCTCATGGGATCGCGAATTATAGGTATTACACTGATTTAGCTGATTCGCTCGTTACCAAGCTCCGGCTTCTTTAAATCTGGAAACCCAGCTCTTCGAGTTTCTCTAATACATCTTCGGCAGGTTTTCGGTCAGGGAAGGTGCGATAGATGCTTAGGATCTGTTCCGTTTCTGCACGAGCCTTTTCATTTTCAGGGTTGATCTCCAATACGGCGATAAATTCCCTTAATGCATTATTGGCATTCTCACGCATGGAAGCCGGGTCTGCACTATAGATCAGGTGAATGCCGTGCTGTAGGTGTACTTTTTCTTTTTGTGCTGCTATTGCTTCTGATTCTTCTTGTTCGTCCAGTAAAACGTGCGCTTCCTCAAATTGTTCTTCTGCGATTAGGTTATCAACCTGTTGTTCGAGTGTAAGTTCGGTTTCTGATTCCGAGCAACCAGCGATCAGGGCAAAGGCGAAAAAGCTAAAAAGTAAAATTCTCATGGGATTCATTAATTCATGTAAATTGGATTTGGACTGATACAGAGTATGAAGATAAGCATACTGAACCATCCTATCACCCGGCGGGCAGGAGATAATTTTTCTTCTATTTCTACCGGCGGATGATCCACTTTAACGATAAAAGCGATGAAAAAACTCCATACCAACCAGATAAAAGAGGCCTGACCGGGTTCAGCAGCTCCAAAAGTAAAAGTATATCCGGCGCTGAGAGCAAGTGAAAGCGTAACCATTCCGTTGACCCAGGATTTATCTGCGCGAAATGCTTTGGTCATCAATAGGTATAAAAGAAACCCCCAGGCAAACCACTCGATAAAAGGAAGTTGAATATATTGATGTATGAAGTCGGCCAGAAAGGGGACGAATTCAATTCCGGCAAGCGCAGTAATAAGGGCAAAGAAAATGCGGGCAACGATCTTGTGTTTTCGATTTCCAATCAGAGAATAAAGTATATGTCCGCCATCGAGCTGACCAACAGGCATCAAGTTAAGAGCGGTGAAAAAGAGACCCAGCCATCCCGCAAAAAGGAAGGGGTAGTGATACATTTCCCACATGGGAGGAACATTATCGAACAGGGCCGCCAATCCGCTGTAAAGCAAAGTGTTGCCTATGGTGAGAACCCCCTGCTCGGTTTCATCAGTTATGAAATCAGGATAGCTGCCGTTTGCCGCTACATACTCTTTTAATTCTTCATGGCCGGCAAAATTTTGCACATACTCCGGTTCAGGTAAAGTCGCGAACCCGATTAGCAGGACAGCAAGTGCCACCACAAAACCTGCTACGGGGCCTGCCGCTCCCACATCGAACAATTTATGCATTCTTCGAATGGGTTCCTTAATCCGGATCACCGCGCCAAGCGTTCCAATTCCTACAGGTATGGGAATGTAATAGGGCAGTGTTACCCTAATCTTGTGATAAACAGCTGCAAAATAATGCCCAAATTCGTGGAAGGTTAAAAAGGCGAGAAGCAATCCTGCAAACAAAAGACCGCGGAGCAGGTCAACGGTATTTGGTATAGCGAAAGGAAATAAAACGGGATCAAAACCTACGAAGTTGGCCCCGGTCATGGTCACAAAAAAGACCGTGAGCAAAAACAGCCCAAGGTGTTTTAGAATCGTTTTTGTGCCTGACTTGTTCTTAGGCTCTTCAACGGAGGAGATGATGTCAAAATCAGCATCTACTTCTTCTTGGAATGGGTTTTGGCTCAATCTTCTCTCTTTATGAGGTTAAAGGTTTTCTTGAAATGGGCATGGTCATGCAGCGAGCGCCACCCCGGCCCCGGCATAATTCATGTCCCTGAAAACTGATGGCGATCTTTTGCTCATCAGAAGGGATAAAATCTATGTCGCCATATTCTTCAACAAACTCGAATTGGGTCATCAGGTCATACCCGTGATCTACAAGGGTGTTGAAGGTGTTGGTATTACGTTCATAGCCAATAATTATTCCGGGAGCGAGGGCAAAAACATTAGCTCCATCGGTCCATTGCTCACGAAATTGATTGGTGCGGTCTTCTCCTCCGCATTTTATGAAGTTGAATTCACGGCCAAGGTTTTCTTCCAGAGCAGATTTTAAGGAAGAGCGGGTTTCCGTTTTAATGGAATCACCGTCCTTGAACAAAGCCACAACGTTATCGTTTTGTTCCATAATAGCCGGTGGAAAGGCAATGCATTCCGAATGGCTGGCAAAGGTGAATATGGTATCCAAATGCATGGAAGAGCGCTGCTTGGGAATATCTACAGCAAGCACCGTTTCAACCCCGCTGTTCAATAATCCTTCCGTCCCCTTTATCAAGCCGCTAAAGGAGGTTCGTTCACTCATCCCGATCAAAACCAGCTTATCAGAAACCACCAATACATCACCGCCCTCAATGGATTGCTGGCCTGAGATACGGATGGCGTTTTCGCGAACGCTGTCAAATAACGGGTGAAAGTGAACCAGTGTTTCCATCAGCAGGGATTCGCGAAGCCGGGCTTTCTTTGCTGCCCTTGAGATCAAAATGTTGCTGCCCACCACAGCGGCAAGGTCCCGGGTGAACAGTAGATTTGGGGAAGGGTTGAGCGTAAATCCTTTGCTGTTCTTGAAATATCCCTGAATGATGAACGTAAGCAGGTCGTCTGCATCCAGTTTGCCAAGTTCTTTTTCGATGACGTGAAGATTTTCTTCCGGAAATTCTTTTACCAGTTGCTCAATGAAATAACCCCGGGCATCCTCTTGTTGGAATACTTCGAGAATAAGATCTACAATTTCTATAACCTGTCCACCGGAAGGCATGGCTGCTTTGAATACTTCCAGCATATCGAGATGCTCTTGTCGGGCATCCTCCTCAAAAATGATATCATCAAACAATAATTCATCCTTCAGTTCAGGATTGACTAAAGAAACTTCATGCCCCGGAGTGTGTACGATTACACCCTGAAGGTGACCAATTTCAGAAGAAACTTGTATGTTCATAAATCAGTTATACGGTTGGTTAAACAAAGCCTTCAAATATACAGGATAACAGGCGGATTTATAAGCGGTAATTGGTCTATTGAATCAATATCTTAACCCGTCAGAGAAAAAAAGATGTACCTATGACCTCAAAGACAGAAATTAAATCACTGCTTTTCTTAATGGATGATCCCGATCCGTTTGTGCAGGAGAGTGTGGAAAACCGGCTTCAGGAACTGGGAGAGAATGCCGTACCTCTTTTGGATGAGTATCGGGCAGAAATTAACAATGAAAATGCAAGGCAGAAGGTCAATGAAGTCATTCATAAGCTTACGTTTGAAACGCTGGAGCAGGATTTTATTGAGATCCTTGAAGGTGGATTAAAAACCCGAAAATCACTGGAAAAGGCCGTTTTTACATTGGCTCGTTTTGGAAATCCCACCCTGAGAATCTCAGAGTACCAGTCTAAGCTCGATCATTTTGCGGATATAGTTGAACCCCAGATAAAATATAAGCTGGATGAGAAGCGGAAAATGAAGCGACTGCTGAAGTTTATATTTGAGGACCTGAATTTTCACGGGGATGCGGAAGATTATCATGCTCCTCAAAATTGTTTTTTAGACCAGGTTATTGAGCGCCGAAAAGGATTGCCGATCTCGTTAAGTTTAATAGTCATGTTTATTTCTCGCCGGCTGGAGATGCCTTTTTTCGGGATCAACATGCCCATCCATTTTATGCTGAACTATGTGGGTGATAAAGAGGAGTTGCTCATAGATCCTTACGACAATGGGGCAATAGTAACCTACGATCAGTGCTACTTCTTCCTGAAGAAAAATAACATTGATCCACGGCCGGAGCATTTTCAGATGGCCACCAATTTTGATATCGTACTTCGCTGCATCAGGAATCTAATTCACAGCTACGAACGAAAAGAAGAGATGCACAGGGTAGAAGATCTTGGCCGGTTATTGAGTGTCGCTGAAATGTATCAGTAATTAACGTCAGTTCCAGATAAGAACGAAGTTGAAAGGACAAAAATGGATGTTTGTGGTCATTCCCTTGGAGACGGAAATCTAATGGTTGCCATTCATTCAATATTGGATACCTGGCCAGCCATAGAATTTCGGGCATTCACCGCGAAATGACCCTTCAACATATTCAAAAGATGGCCTTTTCGAACTCACGTTACTTAGACGCTGTATGTAGATGCTGTAAAATAAAAATGGTTATTATTCAGACCTAAGGTTTTTTACCGGACTTGTCTTTGCCGCCCGCAAGGTTTGGGTGCTTATGGTTAAAATTGCAAGCAGAGAAGCGATCAAAGCTCCAAAAACATGGACCATGAGGCCAAAATCTGCTTTGTTAGAAAAAGCTTGCAGCCAAAGCGAATTTATGAACCAGGAGGCGGGAACACTGATGACGATAGCGGTTAATATCATCCAGAGGTATTCTTTGGAAAGTGTGAACACCAATTGGTTTACCGAAGCTCCGAGTACTTTGCGAATTCCTATTTCTTTTACCCTGTTTTCAGAAGAATAAATGGCCAGTCCAAGTAACCCTAGACAAGAAATGAGGATGGAAAATCCAGCGATCAGTCCCAGTACTTTTACCATATCAATAAATACATAAAGGCTGGGGCTGTCGCGAAGTTCTTCATCCAACACTGTGTACTTCAGTGGATAGGCACTATTCAAAGAAGGCCACAAGTTTTCTAATTCATTCGCAAAAGGAATAATTTTACCCGGCCGGGTTTTTATAAGTGCAAACCGTGTTTTTTGAGGTTGAAAAAGAAGAATAGCCGGGTCATTTGTGCTGGTCAGATCGCTGGCTACAAAATTCTCAGTTACCCCGACAATGGTAGTGATGTTTTTCTCATTGGTGATATTGATCTCCTTATTGACAGCCTCAGCGGGATCTTTAAAGCCAAGTTTTCTCATTAATGCGGTACTGATGATCACCGCGCTGGTTGAATCGGAATTCATTTCCGGGTTAAAATTTCTTCCCGCCAATAAATTAAGCTCCATGGTAGGAATAAAATCTTCATCTACGCGAAATGAAAAAGCATCAATTTTTTCGTCTCCCAAAATTGAGCTCACTTTTTCATAATAAATTGCGCCCATACCAGGTACAGGGGAGGTCCCTGAAACCGACTTTACATCGGGATTCTGAAGCAAGTGATTCTTGACCTGAGACAACGAAACATCCTTAAGCTCAAGATTGATGATAGCTTCCTGATTGAATCCATAATCAGTGTCGGCCAGGTGTTTGAATTGAAGGAACAACATAATGGATGACGTAATAAAGATGATAGAAAAAGTGAACTGACCTACCGTAATTATTTTTTTAAGCGTTTGTCCGGAGATCTTCCGTGTATTGGAAATTCCCTTCAAAACCTCAGCAGGGTTGAACGATGACAGGTAGATAGAAGGGTACAGTCCCGCAAAAATCCCAACGACTACCGTAAATACTATGAGCACAAAGATCACTTCCGGCTGAAATAGCATGGATGTATCTACTGAGGCCCCCATAAAATTGATGAAATAGAGATTATTGAATTCGGGTAAGAGCCATCTTAACAGAAAGATTGAAAACACAAATGCAAACAAGGCAATCATCACCGATTCGGTAATAAATTGTTTTATAACACTTGACCGGTGTGCCCCATGCACTTTTCGGACCCCTACTTCTTTGCTTCTATTAAGTGCCCGGGCCACCGTCAGGCTCACGTAATTAAAACATGCTATCAGGGTGATCACCAAGGTAAATCCGATCAGAAACCAAGCAATTATCCCAGGGATCACAAATCCGATCTCATTATTGTGAGTCTTACTCAAATTAATGCTGGTGAGCGGTTGTATCCTGAACCGGGCGATCTGGGAGCCTTCTTCTTCCATGAAGTTTGCGGTAATTTGCCGCTGAATTTTTTGCTCAAAAGCCGCCATATCAGTCTTCTCATCCATCAACAAATAGGTATAGGAATTCCAAAGCGTATTTTGCCATTTTCCGAAGAAATTTTCATAGTCAGGATCAGATGTAATCGTTGAGTAGGAGGCAATGAGTTCGAAGTCGAAATGAGTTTTTTCGGCATTATCTATAATGCCTGTAACTGTAAAATCTTGATTGCCAACTTTGGTAAGAGTTTTGCCCAAAGTCTCTTCATTTCCAAATAGTTTTCGTACGCTTTCCGGAGTCAATAGCACGCTTCCCGGATCTTTCAGCGCCGTCTGTATATCCCCTTCAAGAAGGTCAAAATCAAATACCGATAAGAAACTTTGGCTTGCATAGAAACCGGAAAGGGATACATCAATTTCTGAATACCGAAAATCTCCGTAAAACCCTCCATTTGCCTTTACCGTTGCTTCTACTTCCGGATATTGCTTCTCCAGGAGATCCCCTAATGGGGCTGGAGTTGTTGCAAACATGTCTCCGGAAGAGGAGCTTTCAAATGTTACTCTTACAATTCGATCACTTTTTTCATGAAACCGATCGTAACTTTTTTGATCAAGAATAAAAAGAATCAGTAGTAAACAAACAGACAGGCTGGCTGCCATTCCAAACACATTGATGAGTGAAAAGCCGGTGTGTTTTTTCATATTGCGCCAGCCAACTTTCAGGTAATTTAAAAACATCATGGTGTTCCAGGTTAAGAATTGAAGGATAAACCAGGGAAGAGAACGAATAAGCTGAGACCAAAAATGTAATCGTGCTTTTGCTAATCCCTCTGAATTGATGTTATGGTTGAATTCTTCTTCGAGATCTCCGATCAAATGATGCAGATCAGGCGGAAGCATCTTTTCTAAAAACTGTAAAAGGAATGCCGGCTTTTTCATTGGGTTAACTTTTTGCAGGGGCCCAATCAAAACCAATATCAGGCAAATTTGACCATGCGTTTTCTTGAACGGATTTCACTTGTTGAAGTGCTCCGATTCCCTTTTGAGTAAGTTTATAAAATCGTTTGGAACGGCCGCCGCGTTCATCGGTGGGTTCACTGTCCCAAGCTTCCAAATATCCCCGTTTTTTAAGTCTTTTCAGGGGAACATAAACAGCTCCAACCGAAAGGTCTTGTCCGGTCAGCTCAGATAAATGTTGTCGGATCTCAAGCCCGTATGCTTCCGTCTGTAGTTTCCAGACCGAAAGTAATATCAGCTCCTCCATGCGGGAGAGAATGTTCATGATCTATTTGTTTTATAATTTAGAACAAATGTTTGGGGATTTTAATACAACTTTCTGAAATGAGCAAGATAAAATTTCATGTTCCACTTAAAGCTTATCCTGCGATGTAGTTCTACAATATCATACACCATCAGAGCTCCGCCTCATCCCACTGATCACAATTAACTGCAGGAATAAAAAAAGCCTGCATCAAAAACGAAATGCAGGCTTAAAAATGAAAAAACCAACTATTCCTTTTTCTCTATTTCCGGCCGCTCGAGATAGGGAACTCCGCTTGAAATCCACTCGGGAGCTTCTTCACCTTTCAGGAAGTGCTCGTGCCACTGGAAAGCACGATTGGCGTAATCGATCTGATTCTCCTTTTGGCGAAGGCCGTGATTTTCTCCTTCGTAAACAAGCATCACATACGGTTTTTCCTTTCTGCGCATGGTGTTGTAAAGTTCCACGCCCTGATTGAAATCAACTGCTCCATCATCCGTGCCAAATTCTACAAGCAAGGGAGTGGTATTATCTTCCATATTAAAGATGGGCGAGTTTTCGATGAATTTATCCCAATCTTGCCAGTACGGTTCGGGAAACCTTCCCTGACTGACTTCAAAGATTTGGGCATCCGGAGTCCCCGAGTTCCAGTACACGGAATTGTACATACTCACCATATTGGTAAGAGGTGCACCGGCCACCGCTGAATTAAACATATCGGTTTGCGTGATAATGAATGCTGTTTGATAAGCTCCCCACGAATGTCCCGTCAGTCCAATCTTATCTTTATCGACCATACCTGTTTCCAATACTTTCCGGACGGCAGGTACGACACTTTCTACCGCAGAAACACCGGGATCTCTGAGCACATAGTTGATATCCGGTTCAAACACAAAATACCCTTCTGAGGAATATCTCCTCATGTTATACGGACTGGTTCGAGTTGGAATAGAATAGTTGTGCGTGGTTTGGGAACGCATCTCATAGATGTATGTGATCATCGGGTATTCTTTGCCTTCTTCATAATTAGCAGGATAAAGGAGTCGTCCCTGTAATTTATCGCCACGGTTATTAGTAAAAGTAATGAGTTCATCATCCGCCCAATGATAATCCTCTTGCTGGGGATTGGTATTGGTGATGCGTTTCGGGTTTCTAAAACTATTTCCGGCATGATAGAAGTTGGGAGATTCGGTGGCGCTTTCTTTCATGAATACAAATTCATCTGCAGATTCTGCTTTATCCAAGCGACTGATCATCCTAGATTCATAGATGAGTTCTTGCAGCCGGTTTCTGCTATCGAGTCTTGCATAGCCGCGGTCTTTGGTGTAATAGCCGTATTTGGAAAAGTATATCGGCTGATCTTGAGCAAGGTGATCTTCTTCGTAATCCAGCCGTGTTTGGCGATATACGATTTCATCCTCACGGCCATTGGTTACTTTTTCATAACGGCTTCCATCAGCCCAGACTTTATACACATCGTATTCATCATAGATGAGCAGCCAGTCGTCCCCATCAACCCATTGCCCGGTTCCAAAAGGCGGAAAATTTTCACGGCCGCTTATACTTTTGAAATTTTCAAATCGGGTGTCTATGCCATCCGTAATATTGGTGTGGGTGTTACTTTGAATGTCGTACGTCCACCAGTCTGCATCCCGGAAGTAAAGGATAAAGTTCCCGCCCGGACTGCTGCTTGCATTTTCGTGCCTTTCCAGGACCTTTGTACGCTCGCCGGAGTTTGTGTTGATCACATAAATATCATTCCATCCTTCCCTGAAAGCAGGTTCATAGGGATGAGGATCGTACCCAATGGCGTGTTCGTGATCACCAGTCAGATCTATATCCTCGACCTGCTGATCCTCAAGTTGTACGAAACGGTTGTTGCTTAGGTGCCATGCTGATAAATAATTATCACGCTCATTTTGGGCTCGGCGAACTTCCTGTTGAGGCTGAATTTCCGCATCTTTCCAGTGCCATACTTCTACGTTTGTGGGGTCAAGATCTTTGTTGAGCTTTGAGATGGCGGAAGTGTCTTCAGGTTCATCTTCTTTAACTTCCCATTTTTTTATACCAAAGAAGACCGTTTCGCCATCTTCAGCCCAGGTCAATCCTGCAAAATCAACTACGCGATGATCATCCGACAACTGATCGTTTTTGATGTGATCAAAAACTTTTTGGGTGGAAGCATTTGCGGCATCGGTGTAGGCATACACCACATGAGTCTCCTCTTTGTGAACCGTGTCACTTTTTGTTTTCATAAAGGCCAACGCATTTACTTCATCATGCCATGAAAGACCTTTATAGCTTGCAGTATCACTATTTAAAACAGTGGTGCTGTTATTGGATAAATTCATCAAATGAACTCCATTCCCGAGTTTTTCAGAGGCATCAATTACTACGGCGAGATGAGTGCCGGCATCGTTAAGTGAATAATCAGAAACATTGCCAACGAGCTGGTTTGATCTGGATTTCAGGTTTCGAATAATGATATCGGTCCCGGAAGTTTTTACACCCTCAGCCTTATATTTCTTCATGATCAGGTGGCTTCCGGTTTCATTAAAGTCAAAATCCTGGATCATTTTAAAAGTATCCGCCTCAGCAGTAGATAAATTCATCAGCCCCATATCATATTGAATAGGTTTCTCTTGCTTTTCCAGTTTCCTGGCTTCGTCCTCAGAAACACCAATCCGGAAAGTAAACCATTTGTTATCGCTTGAAAACTCAGGGTTGGTGCCGTACATGAATTTATGCTCATCTCCGGAGTCAACATTAGTAAGCATAAGCCACCCATCCCCCTCAACCAAAGAAATTTGATAGGAAAACCAGTTTCCATCATCAGCAAAAGCAGTAGAAGTAATGCTTTGCCATTGGGCGTAATCAGCAGGTTTCAGGTCTTTTTTTTGAGCTTGTAATGAGCCTGAAATCAACAAAAGCAAAGCAAAGATCCCGACTCCAAAAAATTGTTTTTTCATTTATACATCCCGTTAGTTTAAAAATATGTTGCAACACAGTACTATTTTATATGCAAAAAAACATGTTTCTGTATGCTTTTGAAAAAACTCTGCATCATTTCTGCACGCTGGTCGCATGAAATTTTATGTCTCACTTTAAAGTTTAATTTCTTATATGTGTTAGAACGATAAAATGTAGTGATGAGTAAAACCGTAATGCCATATCATCTTGGGTGTACCGTTTGGAGTCTTCCGGAGTGGAAGGGTATATTTTTTACGGATGATGCGAAGCCGGACCGGTTCCTGAATCAATATGCATCAGTGTTTAATGCTGTGGAAGGGAATACTACATTCTATAACGTGCCGGAAGAGTCAGTAGTAAAAAAGTGGGGAGAGCAGACTCCGAAAGGATTTAAGTTTTGCTTCAAATTCCCGCGGTACATCACGCATGGGAAGAGAATGCATAACGTGAAAGGGGACGTGCTCGATTTTGTACGGCTATTTGAACCTATTCGTGAAAAGGTGGGCCCCTTTATGATCCAGTTTCCGGATTCATTTTCGGCTAATGAGTTGTACAGGCTTGAAGAAGTGTTTTCCATTCTACCCAAAGCATTTAGTTATTCGCTAGAAGTAAGGCATAAAGACTTTTTTGATCATGGAAAGCATGAACGAAATTTAATTTCCCTTCTGAAAAGCTACGATGTGGATCGGGTTATTTTTGACACCCGTAAACTTCACTCCACCAAGTTAGATGAAGTATCCATTATTGAGGCCCAAAAGAAAAAGCCCAAAGTTCCTGTCAGATTTGATACTACTGCTTCACGCCCTGTTTTGAGATATGTGGGTACGAATGACATTTTAAACAATGAGCCCTACCTAAAAGAATGGGCTATTATTGTGGCAGAATGGATAGGAGAAGGATTGCATCCCTATGTATTCATACATGCGCCTAATAAAGCAGATCAGCCTAAATTATGCCAACATTTCCACAAACTTCTTTCGGAATTGATTGAGGTCCCGGTTTTAAATGAATGGCCGGTAAATAAGCAGGATACTCAGTTGGGGTTATTCTAAGGCTCAAAAGTATGGAGTTAATTATTTCTCAAGATACTGACCTTTTCACGGATGCTTAGTAAGAACCAATGAAAATCTAATTAAAGGATGATTGGTTTTGATGAGTAATTTGCATTCATTAAGAGCTAATAATTACAGCTGAGGCAAGGGTATCAAGGTATGGCTTTTTATGATGTAACCTTACTTACAGATTCACGGTATGTTGATCCAAAACTACCGGGTGAATATGCTCAAAATATTTTGAAGGAAGATCAGATCGTTCGAGAAGCGCTCGAGAGAAAAGGCCTTAAAGTAAACAGAAAAGATTGGGCCGATCCTGAGTTTGACTGGGGAGAAACAAATATAATATTGTTCCGAACCAACTGGGATTATTTTGACCGATACTCTGAATTCAGGGAATGGGTGACACATGCTTCAACAAAAACTAAATTTGTGAATAGCATAGATCTTTTAAATTGGAATGTGGATAAGCATTATTTATCAAATTTGGCCGATAAAAAGATTCGAATTATACCCACCCGCTTTATTCCGAAGGGTTCATCTTTATCATTAGAGGAGCTGCATAATTTTACGGGTTGGACACATTCTGTTGTTAAACCAACAATAGGCGGAGCTGCCAGGCATACATACGATATTACGCAGGAAAACCTGTCAATTGTATCAAATAAACTTGTTGAATTAATTAAGAATGAAGACTTTATGATTCAGCCATTCCAGAATTCAGTACCGGTTGATGGCGAACTTTCCCTCATGTTTTTTGGAGACAATTTCAGCCACGCTGTATTGAAAAAAGCTAAAAATGGAGATTTCAGGGTTCAGGATGATTATGGTGGCACGGTTCACAAACACTTTGCTTCGGATAAGGAAATTGAATTTGCATATGAAGTGGTAAAAGCTTGTCCTGAAAAACCTGCATATGCCCGCATAGATATGATCGAGGATAATGATGGAGAATTAGCTGTTTCTGAGCTGGAACTCATTGAACCCGAACTTTGGTTTCGTTTTCGGCCTGGGGCGGCTGACCTTTTAGCTGAAGAGGTTATTAGCCGGCTTTAAAGGAAACGCTAATTCTCAAATTCCTGAAGGTAGGCTTTGATTCTTTTAGCATTCACCCCAAGGTCTCCCCGACCAATTCTGGATTTAGACCGGACGTCAACTTTACTGCCGCCATCGGCAGTATCAACTCGGATTACAACATCATCAATAAAACCAAACCAGGCCAATTTGTGGTATGCTTCGATGCGGCCTTCTTCCATATTTTCACCTACGAGTTTCCAGGGCATTTGCCGGGCAGTTTCTAACGCTCTTGTGTAGGCTTCATCGTAAGAAAGGGAGGTATAATGAGTTTCTATATCAGAATAGAAATTGCGCTGTGCTTCAGCGGTTTCGGGTCCGGCGTATTCAACGGGATTGGGAGCATCGGCTCGCAATGGAGCAATGGCATCAAAAGCCGGAGGGTTTTCCAGGTCGGTAGTGATATCATGAATGGGCGGGTATCCTTTTTGAACCTCGCTGTACCAATAACCGATATTGAATAAGGCTGCAACCAAAAGCAGCACACTGAGTGAGCCTGCAACTATAAAGTTCTTGGTTTTTGTGGGTAGTTTAATTAGACCAATTCCGGCAAGTATGCCACCTATAACAGCGGCTCCTGTTCCCCAGGGTATAATGGTAAAGCCAAAACTAAAATGCCACCATCCCCATTGGTATCCATAGCCTGATAGAATTACGGTCAGGGCGCCGATTACGGAAAGAATAGTGCCGTACTTAATTAGACCGGTGTTTAATTTAGGTGATGCCATCGGTGCTCAAATTAGTTAATGATTACGCATGTAATATACATTAGAAAGCAGAAACTTCGTTCCTCTTTTGTAAACAGTTGTCTGAAAGCAGCATGGCAACTTTAAGCAGCCGGGGTGTTACTGTAAAGCAGCCTTAATACGATCAAAGATCTCATCAATGGAGCCTGTCCCGTCAATTTCCTGAACTTTATCCTGTTTTTTATAATGCTCTATTACCGGCTGGGTCTCTTTGCGGTATACTTTGAGGCGGGTTTTAATTTTCTCAACAGTATCATCGGAACGGCCTTCACCGCGTGATAGAATTCGCTTTACCAGTTCATCTTCAGGAACGGAAAGGGAAATGAATGCATCCAGGTTGTCATTATTCTTATCGAGAAAAGCGTCAAATGCCTTAGCCTGAACTACGGTTCTGGGGAATCCATCGAGGATGTACCCATCCTGGTATTTATCATTGCTGAGTTCGTCAGCCACCAGATCTACAACGGTTTGATCTGGGACCAACTCGCCGGAATCAAGGATGGATTTAACTTTAACACCCAGAGGTGTTTTGTTTTTTATGGCTGCACGAAAAATATCTCCTGTGGAAAGATGAGGGATACTGTATTCGTCTTGCAGTTTTTTAGCTTGAGTCCCTTTACCTGCCCCCGGTGGGCCAAACAGAATAATATTCATTACTTATTAGTTTGGTTAAAACTTAGATCTTATTAGTGACCGGGTCTTTCAAAGCCACGGTTCTGGAGAATAAAAAATTTGAATAAAATGAAGAAGCAATCTCCATGAAAAGTGAATGAACCCTTAACCTGTGGAGATTGCGGAGAGTATATTTTAAAGGCCCTATGCCGAAAAACGAATAAGATTTAGTTCTTAACGTCTTTTTCTTTAATACGTGCTGCTTTACCTCTTAGGTCACGCAGGTAAAAAAGCTTGGAACGTCTTACTTTTCCTTTTTTCTTCACTTCAATTTTTGCAATAAACGGAGAGTTCAAAGGAAACACACGCTCTACGCCAACGTTACTGCTGATCTTGCGAACAGTAAAAGTTTTATTAGGGCCGCTTCCACGCTCAGACAATACAATTCCCTCATACTGCTGAATACGTTCTTTTTCCCCTTCACGTACACGGTAGTGTACATTTACCGTATCGCCGGCAGTAAAAAGAGGGATCTCCTCATTTATTAGGCTTTGCTCTACAAGTTTTAGCTTATCCATGATTTCTGAATTTAATCCCAACATCTGTTGGAATTGTTATTAATGTTCTTTCTTAAATTTATCGTACAAATCTTTTCTTCGTTCTTTAGTCCGCTTTTCAGATTGTTTCTGCTTCCATTCAGCCACTTTATTGTGATCTCCAGAAAGCAAAATATCCGGGACTTTAAGTCCTTTAAACTCTGCCGGACGGGTATAAACCGGACCTTCCAGCAAGCCATCCTGAAATGAATCATTCAATGCGCTGCCTGCATCTCCCAACACACCGGGAAGAAGCCTTACAACGGCATCTGTTATTGCCAGAGCCGGGATCTCACCCCCGGACAACACATAATCACCAATGGAATATTCTTTGGTGATGAGTTCATCTCTAACACGCTGATCCACGCCCTTATAATGGCCGCATAAAATGAGAATGTTCTTTTTTAGTGATAATGCATTGGCATCATCCTGTTCAAAAACATCGCCATCGGGTGCGGTAAAAATAAGTTCATCATACTCACGTTCGGCCTGCAGTTGCTCAATACAGCTAAAAATTGGCTGCGGAGTCAATACCATGCCGGGCTCACCTCCGTAAGGGTAATCATCAATCTTGTTGTGCTTGTCTTCGGTGTAGTCCCGAAGGTCGTGCACATAGATCTCAACCAAGTTCTTATCAAGTGCACGCTTAACAATGCTGTGGTTAAGCGGACTTTCCAACAAAGCAGGAACGGCAGAAATGATGTCGATTCTCATCAGATACCCTCCAGCTCATCCAGATTTTGGCAGTAGATGTTACCATCACGTGTTTCTTTTACGAAATGATCGATATATGGGATCAACCGGCTCCCGGAAGTGGTAGCAACTACCAAAATGGGGTGGGCCGGGTTGTTCATAACCTCAATCACCAAACCGATGGCTTCATTTTCATCATAAACTTCATGATCTATCAATGAATTTTCGGTCTCAGCTTTGGCATCCAGAAACGCATCTGCATTTTCAACTTCAAGGAAAATGCCGCGATTTCTCAATGCTTCAGCGCCGGTGCGGTCAGCGATATGGTCAAATTGTACAAAGAACGAAATATTATTTCTTTTTCCCTCAACCCGCATATCCATTATGCGGGCGGGATAAAAGTCACCCCGATCGTTTCGCAAATAAACGAGCTTCAGGTCTTCAATTTCCTGAGGATCACTCACATCAAAGAAAACTTTGAGTTCGCCCTCAAGTCCATGGGAACGTAATACATGTCCCACCTGAATAAAGCCCGGTGTATTGGCGTCCCGATTCATAGGCGCCGGATAGTTAAGTTATCCTTCTTGTTTGCTATCCCAGGCACGCTGAACCGTCACACGGTCTTCATCGTCTGGTACAAATCCTTTTAGATCTGCAAGGTCCGTGTTATTGATGTGATCAATAGCTTCTTTTGCAGTCATATCAGTTGAAACCTGATTTGAGGACTCTTCTGCTTTTTCTTCCTTCTCTTCTTCAGCAGGAGCTTCCTCTTTGGTTTCTTCTTTCGCGTCTTCAACTTCAGGCTCTTCATCCGCTTCAGCAACATTTTCTTCAACAGCTTCTGCTGCTTCTTTTGCCGCAGGCTCTTCAGGAGCAGCCACATCTTCTTCTACCACTACTTCTTCAGCAGCAGGCTTCTCAGCCGATTCTTCCTGAGTTTCCTCAACGGCAGCTTCTTCAGCTGCTGCAGTTTCTTCTACAGATTCTTCCGCAGTGTCAGCGTTTTCTAATGCTTCTTCGATTTTATCTGCGTCTGACTTCGGGGCGTCGTCTTCTTTTTCGGCTTCGGCAGCAGCTTTTTCAGCTTCTACTTCAGCAGCAGCTTGTTTAGCTTTTTTCTGGAGCTGTTCTTTATATTCTTTCTCTTCAGCAGCAAGAATGGCTTTATAGTCTTCTTTACGGCTGGCTGAGTCTTCATCCTTGGAGTCTCTGTATTCTTTCCATTCGGCCAGTGCTTTTTCAACTTCTTCTTCGCTCTTACCCCAGTTCACGAGGTGGCGCTTGTAAAGAACCCCTTCTCTCCGAAGAATTTTTCTTACCGTATCGGTAGGCTGTGCACCGGTATCTAACCAATACAGAATACGGTCTTCATTTAAGACCACTTCTTTCTTTTCGGTTACGTTGTCATAACGACCAACACGTTCTACGATTCGGCCATCGCGGGCTTCATGTCTTTCGGCTACTACGATATGCCAGATCGGGCGTTTCTTACGTCCTTTACGTTGTAATCTGATTCTTAACAATGATGTTCTCCAATATGTGTGTTTAAATTATAAGTTCTTATCGGCCGATTGGCAGATTTTTCAGTCCTTGAAGAGCACGTCCGGCTTTACCCATTTTTGACATGGTCTTCATCATTTTTTTCATTTGTTCGAACTGCTTCATGAGTTGATTGATCTCATGAACTTTGGTGCCAGAACCTTGTGCTATACGCCGTCTTCGGCTTCCATTCAATAGCTCGGGATTCTGACGCTCCTCCGGCGTCATTGATAAGATTATAGCTTCAATCGGTTTGAATGCATCATCATCGATCTCGTTATTATCCAATGCTTTGCTGGCGCCGGGTATCATAGAAACAAGATCAGAAAAGTCTCCCATTTTCTTGATCTTTTGAATTTGCTCGAGAAAGTCGTTTAAGTCGAAACTGTCCGACTTAATTTTCTTTTGAAGTTTTTCAGCTTCTTTCTCGTCAAATTCCTTTTGAGCTTTTTCAACAAACGAAACCACATCTCCCATGCCCAGAATACGCTGGGCCATTCGGTCGGGATAAAAAGGAGACAGAGCATCCAGCTTCTCGCCGGTACTCACAAATTTGATGGGTTTATTTACAACGGTTTTGATGGAAAGGGCAGCACCACCGCGGGTGTCACCATCCAGTTTGGTTAAAACCACACCGTCGAAATCGATACGCTCGTTGAATTCTTTGGCTGTATTTACAGCATCCTGTCCGGTCATGGAATCGACCACGAACAGGATCTCATGAGGATTTACGGCCTTCTTAATTTCCGCAACCTCATTCATCATCTCCTCATCTACATGTAAACGACCCGCAGTATCAATAATAACCGTGTCGAGCGCCAAACTTTTAGCCATGGAAACGGCTTCTTTGGCAACGCGAACGGCATCTTTCTGTTCGATGGAATACACCGGAACATCAATTTGAGATGCGAGAGTCTTAAGCTGGTCAACAGCGGCAGGGCGATAAACATCGGCGGCAGCAAGAAGAGGATTCCTTTTATGCTCCTGTTTTAAGTGTCGGGCTAATTTACCAACGAAGGTAGTTTTACCCGAACCCTGAAGTCCGGCTATAAGAATTACGGTAGGTGGGGTGTGAGCCTGTGCGATATCGACCCGTTCGCCACCAAATGTTTCAACCAGCTTATCGTGCACAATTTTTGTGAACTGTTGGCCGGGGTTAACACTGGTGAGTACGTCGGAGCCAAGCACCTGCTCTTTAATGTCATCTGTAAACTGGCGGGCAACCTCATAATTAACGTCAGCATCCAGCAATGCACGGCGAATTTCACGGACTGTCTCCGCGATATTCACATCGGTGATGCGTGCTTCTCCCTTAAGGGATTGAAACGCTTTGTCTAATTTTGAGGATAAATCTTCAAACATGGTATTATATCGATTTTTCTCCGCCAATTACAGAGCCTGTAAAAATACGGCATCTTTTCAGGCTTATCAACAGCTTTGTGGATAATTATTTTGTTGATAGTTGAGAGTTGAAAAAGTGGGCTTGGTCTTACTTTTATCCTGCTTAAAAACTTGGTTATTTATTCATGAATTGCTTCCATTTATTTCTGAATAATTCCACTGCTTTTTGAACGTCTTGTTAAAGCTATATTTTCTTTCATAATCAGAATAATTATGAAATTGTGAATGACAGTTGGGACAAACATCAATCGTATTTGTACCTCCATCCTTATTTCTTATCGGATAATGATGATTGGTGTAACCTTACATCATTACATCCGCAAAAATGACATTCTCCTTCTGAAAAGTCCCCCTTCTTAAGCATTTTATATACTTCTTCATCTGAAAACTCCTCAGATAAGATAAATTGTTCGTTTAGTAATTTATTTAGCTTTCGTTGAAAAGTATCTTTTTTATATCCAAGAATAGGGAGAAGCTCTTTTATTTCATCCCTAAGGAAAAAACCTCCCTGATTTAAGACACTTAATATTGCTCCTTCAGCCAAAGATAGATTGTATTTTTTAAGAAAAGCGGAATTAATTTTTGTAATCTCCAGCACTGTTTTATGCAACAAGTAAGCTGTGATCCATCTGAAAAATTTCATGATATTTACTAAATTGTATAGAACTTTTAATAGTAGTAAAGTGTATGGAAAACCAAAATCAGCCTGTAGAAATTTTAGAAACCGATGATAATTATCAAAGTTGGCTGCTTAATCAAGACTGGTTTAGATCAAAATTGTAGTGGTCTAAAAAAATCGGACAGCAAAACAACAATTCTTAATTTGCAGTTATGAAATAAATCCTTTTAAATAAACCAAGATCTAAGCAATATGATTTAGGCCAAATTTACTATTAGTAATAAATACAGACATTATGAAAGAAATCATACTCAGAATCCCAGACGATAAAGTAGATTTTGTACTTGAACTTATAGAAGAACTTGGTCTTGAGAAAACCGATGAGTTAGAAATTCCGGAAGCACACAAGGAAATTATCCGGGATCGGATTCGAAAATCTAAAGAGAATCCTGACAGATTACTTAATTGGGAAGAAGTTAAAGACACCTTCAGAGTTGATTAGTGCCTTATGTATTAAAAATAGAACCTGAAGCAAGAGAAGATATCCAAGAGGCTGTTGACTGGTATAATGACCAACTTTCGGGGTTGGGCAAAGAGTTTCATTCAACTGTGAAAGCTTATCTTAATGACCTAAGAAGCAATCCCTTTTTCCAAGTCAGATACGAAGGCGTACGCTGTCTGCCCATGAATAAATTCCCGTACATGATTCATTTTACCGTGGATGAAGAAAAAGAAATAGTTTCGGTTCATGGTGTAATCAACACTTTTCTTGATCCTGGGATATGGAAAAAGAGCGGTTTCTCTGACGGCTAACGTTTGTTCGATGAATTTTTGTGGATACCTCTTCATTCGTCAGGTCGCTAAAGCATTCTGCCTTACCCAAACTTTAAACCAAAGCGGTCGACGATGTTTCATAACTTGAATAAGCTTGCTTCATTACTCTTCACTTCCATCACTTTATACACCAATAAAAAAATTAAAACTATCTTCAACCTTCCCTCGTCTTACTCTCAGAATAAACTCGGGATCTCGACAAAACGAACGAATGGAAGATGCACAACTGGTACAGGATTTTCGTGGTGGAAATCACCGGGCTTTTAACAAGCTGGTGGCGCGATGGCAAGATCGCATCCATCACTTTGCGTATCGGTTTTTTGCAAGCAGTGATGACGCTGCCGAGATCACCCAGAAAACCTTCATCAAAGCGTATCAAAAACTGGATACGCTGGAGGATGTAAACAAATTCGGCTCATGGATCTATACCATCGCCAACAATTTGTGCCTCGATGAATTGAAACGAGCAGGGCGAAGACGGGCGACTTCTTACGAAGCGCTTAAAGTTGCCCCGCAAACCGAAAACGCCACCCCCGCTGATGGCACGGTATTAAGAAATGAAGGATTGGTGCTGCTTCATAAAGCGCTCCTTCAGCTGCCGGTAGATCAGCGCGTGGTAGTAATCATGAAAGAATATGAAGGCCTGACCTTCAGAGAGATAGCCGAAATTTTAGATGAACCCGAAAACACAGTAAAGTCAAGATTGTATTACGGGTTGAACGCACTAAAGAAAACGTTCGACTCCTGGAATATCAACAAAGAGGTGTTTGATTATGAATAAAGAAACCGCCCGATTGCTCTTCATGGATTATCTGTATGATGAACTGGAGCAAGATCAACGAAAAGAATTAGAAGCATATTTATCCCATAATCCGGGGTTGAAGAAAGAACTGGACGAACTTGGGGATGTGAGAAGCATGCTTCAGCATCTTCCGGTTCAAAACCCCGCCGAACAACTCGTGATGGTGGAACCGGAAAGATCCGGATTTCAGGATTGGTGGAATGAGATGATCGAAAGCTGGCTGCCTGCAAGTGGATTTGTGCGAGCCGGTGTCGCAGTGGCTTCAATCTTCATCCTTTTTGTGGTGATGGGAGCTTTCACCAACATGAATATCTCCATCAACGATAACGGCTTCGAGCTTGCATTCGGTGAGCAACAGGAAATTGTCCAACAGGGCTTTACAGCCGAACAAGTAGAATATCTGCTTCAGCAAATGAGAGAAGAAAATGCGCTGATGGTTTCCGAGGCAGTGCAGGCCGTACAACAAACGCAGGACGAAAAGCTGGAGCAAACGCTCATCAACTTTGCGAATTATGTGGAAGAACAAAGGCGATCAGATCTGAGGGTGATCAGTTCTGGACTCACCAGCATGGAAGAAACGTATTACGACCGATTCAGACAAACCGATCAGGTATTAGGCGAACTCATACAAACGGTAAGTACCAGAAATTAAACTTATATAGGAATACATTATGAAAACATTGAAAAAAACAGCACTGATTGGGTTGGTGGCGCTTTTGCTGTCTCCCCTTTCCCTCGCTCAGGATTTTAACGCTAACCGAATGAATCGGGATGTCAGGATCATGGAAAGCATTTTGAATGAGCTTTTTAAGATCGAGGCTGAAACAACAAATACAGCTTCCGGTTCTAACAGCGGTTTAGAAGTAAGAAGAATTTCAGGAAATGTAGCATTCAGCGCTTTTAGCAGCAGCTCTAATCAGGTATCAGGGAATTACATTCCCGGATATGGGGTCATATTTAAAGTTCCCTACCTGATTTCAGGTAACATATCTTCTATTTCGGTGGTTAAAAATGAGGAGGAATCCGGTATCACTTTTTATTATGATTCGGATAAAAATGAAGGTGATACTCAGGTTTCTGAGGAATCAGTGATTAACAGAATTACAGACTTTCTTAGAGATTACGCTCCAACCATTGGTCAGCTTAAAGAAGAAGAACAGGTAACCATTGTTTATGGAAAGAGAAATGAGAATGCACCCCGGCTAAGGGTATTTAATATATCCGGTGAATCTAAAGCTAAGGAGGAGTTTAATCAGATTCCGGTTATTACAGTTTCTGCAAAAGCAAAAGATTTGATGGCTCTCAAGAACGGAAGCCTGTCATCAGATAATTTTGCGGGTCGCCTGTCTATCTCCAAACAAGGAAAAGAAGAAAAACAGCGATTAGATCTGGAAGTGATGGAGAATATTTTAAAGACGGCTTTTGAAGAAGGAGAGGGAGATTCATTTCATCTTATTAATACAAATTCTTTGTCTTATATAAGCATAGATGGATTTGGTGTGCACTATACTCTTGATATGCATCGGGGACATGGACTTCACTCTTTTACTTTTGGAGCCATAGCAAGTTTTGGGGAAGCCAATTCTGATGAGGCAGAAGAATCAGCACGGAAAGTTCAAGAGGCAAGAGAGAAACGCGAAAGCACACTTAAAACTGAATACCAGAACTTAATAGATCAAATGAAGCAGTATTTAGTTGATTATGGCAGAACCTTAAATTCCCTGACAAGTGATCAATTCTTGATTGTCACAACAAACATCTCAGATCATAGTAATATCGTGCCGACACAAGTTAATTTCCAACTCAAAAAATCTACACTCGACCAGCTCGACCGTGGACAAATTTCCAGGGAAGAAGCCATAAATGCTGTAACTATTACTGAATATTAAAGTGTAATTAGTATCCTATCCAGAAAGCTGCTTCAGATGAGAATCAAAGATTCATACTCCGGAGCGGCTTTTTTATGTGTTACAGTGCGAAGGAGTTACGGTGTTATAGTTTTCTTGGTCAAACTTTAACACCGTAACACTAAAAAACAAACTCACAATCCTTTTTCAGCGCTTCATCCAGCATTTGTTCGTATTCAGATGCATCTATTTCAACACAGCCGAATTGGGCCAAATGATTGGTGTAGAACTGAGTGTCCCAAAGAAGAAAGCTATTCTTTTGTAAGATCTCGTGGCAATAATAGAGTGCTGCTTTGTCCGCCCATTTCTCCTTTTTGAACATGCTCTCACCAAAAAAAGCACTCTTTAATTTCACCCCATACAGTCCGCCAACTAACTTTTCATCCCTATAACATTCTACACTAAAGGCATTCCCATGCTGATTCAAAACGTCGTAGGAATTGATGATAAGATCGTTGATCCAGGTAGATTCTCGGTTGGCACATTGGGTTACCACTTCCCGGAAGTTATGATTTACCCGAACCTCAAATCTTTTCTGCCTAATAATTCGGGCAAGATTATCCGAAGTGTGAAATTTTCCGATTGAAATAATGCCTCGTTTTCGGGCAGTGTACCAATCCACATTGTCAGCATCCTTGCTTTCCGCCATAGGGAAGATTCCTTGGGCATAGGCTTCGAGGAGATTTTCAGGTGGAAGTACGCGCATAATTAAAAAACACTTCGCACGAAGCACACAGCACAAAAAATGTGCTGTGTGCAATGTGCTTTGTGATACTGATTAAAACTCACAATAATACATGCCGCCACTTCCTATCGGAGAGCCGGGAGGTGGGGCCGGTGCATCCAGAGCTTCAAAGCCCTCTGGATCTTCCAGATACTGATCAATCAAATGCACCCCATATTTGCTATCGCTATCACTGTTCATATTCAGAGAAAGCTCAACCCTGAGGTCGGTAATTTTATCGTGCACGATCGCTTTCGTGACAGGATTAGCATCGCTATCTGCTGAAAGCTCAAACATGTTCTTTAATACAACATGTTTTACTACCCGATGAACAGATCCTAAATAACCTTCAGGAGATTCTGTGCCCCAGCTAGCCTCTATTAGTTCGTCAAGAACTTCTTCCAAGCTTAGGTTGCCGGTTCTGGCAGAATATTCCACTAACCGATTAGCACGATCAGGATTAAGAATCAAACTAACCGGAAGGTCAGCCGCTGTTTCAGCAATTCCCAAGGCATCTAAAGCAGGTCCGGTATTCCCGCTAAATAATTCACGGGAGTAACCTAACCCAGCAGGGCGGGGAGGAATGATCTCCAGCAGATTTTCAGGCAGAGCCAATGCTTCCGGGGAAATAGTTGCAAGCATTTCATTCAGTGCTTTTTCTTGTGTAGCTTTGGCAACAATTTCGGGATAGGACTGATTATCGCCTTTCACTTTGTAAGTGTAATCGAGTCCGCCGATCAACTTTACGGTTGCTTCCACTTGATATCGATGGAAGAGATAGATCGGAACGAGTACATCCTGTAGTTCAGCTAAAGGCCGACCGGTTTCTAAATTGGCTTCTCCGAAATTTTCCAGGGCGGTTTCTCGGATCTCCATGATCTTGGGAAGCTGCGCAACCGGATCATCCCCGAATTCCCACAAATGTGCATCAGGATGAGCGCCGCTTTGCGGACGGGCATCCTGATCGGAGATATATTTCAACCCCGAATCGTACGCTTCGTTTAGTATTTTATTTAACGCAGCCCCTTCATCGGTTCCCTCAGGAAAATCCTGATAACCGTAAGCAACCGCCATTTTATCCCATTCTCCGATCCCAACATCATAGGGGCTTGAAAGGTCAATCTCACCATTCACGATTGTTGGCTGGGGGTGTGGGTAATCCATCACCGAAGCATCGTTGGTTACACTGGCAGCAAAGTTATGGGCAATACCTATGGTATGGCCAATTTCATGAGCTGAAAGCTGACGGATTCTTGCCAGGGCCATTTCCTGCATCATGGTATTTTCTCCAGATTCATCGGCATATGGAGCAAGAAGACCTTCGGCGATCAAATAATCTTGGCGGACGCGGAGTGAACCGAGCGATACATGTCCTTTGATGATCTCACCGGTACGCGGGTCACGAACCGAAGAACCGTACGACCATCCCCGGGTTGAGCGATGGATCCACTGAATTACATTGTAGCGAACATCCAGCGGGTGCGCATCCTCGGGGAGCACCTTCACAATAAACGCATCCTTATAGCCGGCTGCTTCAAAAGCTTGATTCCACCAGCGGGCCCCATCCAAAAGCGCACTTCTGACCGGCTCGGGAGTTCCGTTATCCAGATAATAGACGATCGGTTCAATAGGCTCGCTCATTTCCGCGTCGGGATTTCTCTTCTCGAGTCTGTGCCGGGAAATAAAACGTTTTATGAGCGGCTCATCAATGGGGGTTCCATAATCCTGATAGCTAATTCCGAAATATCCGGCGCGGGGATCGTATTCTCTTTTCTCATATCCATCATCCGGAAGTTCTACAAAAGAATGATGCTGACGAACCGTGATAGCTTCAGGAGTTGGAGTGACCGACCGAACATAACCACCGGGATTATTGCCGGTAAAAGTCAGAAGGGCTTCAAATTCAGTATTTTTAGGGAAGTTCATGATGGCTTCCTTATACAATGCAGAACGATTTTTATCTAAGTTAAAAGAACCCTGATTGGAACGCTGTAAAGTGCTTGTTACCCCATGTGCATCTCTAAGCAGGAAGTCGGTCATATTTATGAGAATTTTTCCATCTTCCTCTGCTGCAATTTCAAATCCTGCTATTACAGATGAGGCAAAGGCTTCCCGAACGGATTTCTGTTCCAGCTCATTATCGGTCTCAGCGCGAAAGCTGTAGTTCGGCTGCACCATCAGCACTTTTGGTCCGCGGCGCTCAAAATAGACAATGCGGGTATCGCCGAGCTGTCCCCGGTCTAATCCAATATCATTAGACCCAATTCCGGCAGCTAATGAGTTCACATAAATAAATTCTGCATCCAGCGTGTCGATCTCCAGCCAGAGTTGGTCTTTGGCTTCATCGTAGTAATAATCAAAAAAACCCTCGGTTTTAGTGAGTCCTTCTGTTTTTTCCGATAAGGAAGGCAGTTGAGCTATGGCTTGAGCAGAAACAAAAGCCATTAGCAGGAATAGTATCGCTCTCTTCATATTGGATATAAATTTGAGGGTTATAAATGTTGAATCGTTATATAAGTAACAAAGAGAATATCCGAAAGAAGAAGCGATAAGAAAAATGTTAAAGTTTATCAGGGTTTACGGCGGCAGATCTAAAGAAGGAAATCAGGAAAGAGTTTAAAAGAGCGAAGAGTTCCATCCTTGTAAGTTGTTTAGCTACAAAATGTTAGAGATATATAGTTTTTACAAAGATTAGAAAATGTAACAAAAGCTCTTGAAAATGCTTTTACTGTATAGCAACGAACTAAAAGCTGCCGAACAATTTCGGGAAAACTAAGTTATGCCTGAGTTATTTGTAACTAAAATTGACCAATATGAATAATGATACAAGTACTATAGCAAAGATTGCTCTTTCAATACTGCTTTTTCCTACCTATTTCCAGGAAGAATTTATGGCTTTTGCATGGGCAGGAAGCGACCCAATATGGGCTATGTCATTAAAACGGGTATTTTTATTATTACCTGTTCTGACTTTTATTTTAGGCGCGTGGGTTACTATACCAACGGTTTTGTCCATTATATTCAGGCATAACCGGAAGGAATATACCCTCTCTTTATTTACCACATGGTGGGATCTTGGGAAATCTATCGCCTATTTCTGGGCAGGATTAGCCAATTTCTTTTTCTACCTGGTGGTCTATTTATTGGGAATGATAAAGATGTTAGTTCTCGGGGTGATGGCGGTATTGCAAACAGTTTTGTTGATGCCATTTCGCCTGCTTGGAACAGCCGGAAAAAAAGTTACTGGTTCTTCAATTCCATTGATTGCCGTATTTCTAACCATATTTTGGGTGTTGATCGAGGCTACCATATTCACCTATGTAACTACACCTCTTGTATTAGATACGCTTTCAAATATTACCGGAGAGACTATTGATGTTACGTTGATGAGGGTAGCATTATTTACCTTTCTCTTTTTCATAGTCCTGGGCAGTTATGCCGTACTTTCGACATTTGTAGACTCTATAAAGGAGAAAAACATATCTCAGATCATTGGTATTGCTGCCATTGAAATCATTGTTTTATTGGTAGAGGTACTCTTCTTATACAGAGAGTTTGTGGATGCATTGATTCCTTGGTTTGCGATGTACGCGGAAGATTTCCAAATAGGTATATTCGGCATTCTTGCCATTTCGACTTTCGTTTGGTTTGGAATTCGAAGTTTATCGTGGTTTCTCTTTGCCTCGTATGGAACGCCTACAATTATGGCCATTATCCAGGGCAAAAGTATCAGCAGTGAAAAAGGTAAAGAACCGTCAAAAGCTTCCAGGAAGCTTTCGGCGCAAATATTTGATACCGATGAATACATGAATGGGATCAAAGAAAATATTGACTGGGTACAGGAAAAGGGAGATGAGTTGATAGCAGCTTTTATGTTGCCTCCACTACAATTAGTAGCTTCTGCTATAAATTTTTGCACCCTTTTGGTGGCCGGAAAACACATGTTTGAATTACCGCTGACAGATATGGAAAGTCTCACTAATACCGGGGGAGTGAAAACCGGTGAAGAGAAAAAAGTGGAATTATCTTCCGGCAAAACAGCAAACGCAAATTAAGAATGAGAGACTATAAGATGATTAAAGTAATACGATTTCTATTGTTATTTGGAGCGCTTGTACTTGCAGGCTGCACAACTTCTGATGAACCCAACCCGCGTCTTTCACTGTTTATTGGGGTAGATATAAGTGGTTCATATGTTGAAAGCGGGCATTTTGATAATTCACTGAAGTTCCTTTCTCAATATATATATGCGCATTTGAATGGAATGGGTGAACTTGAAAAACCGAATGTGTTATTTGTAAGCTCTATCGGTGGATCTGATAACAATGATCCCAAGACTTTTTACCCTATTCAAACTTTTGACAACAGAAGTGTAGAAGAAATAGAGGAAAAGCTTCACGAAATATTTCCTAAAGAACAGCAAAATCGCTTCACCGATTTTAATGCTTTCTTTGAGCAAATAGCCTTAACTATTAGGAATAAAAACCTGATCTTAAGGCCGGTTTCGGTGGTTATGTTGAGTGATGGAGTTCCTGATATTACAAAAGACGGAGCTACTGATTTCCGAAGCCTCGACTTTTCTCCCCTCGAAAAACTTTCACGGAATATTACCATTCGTTTGCTTTATACGGATGCCTCTACAGGAAGGAGCTGGCAAACAGAAGTCCCCCGCCGAAGAGTTAAGGTTTGGACTCAGGATGCTGAAGTTATGACCTCGTGGAATGATTCTACAATTTACATTCCCAACAAACCGCTTGAAGAGCAAGATCGCTTTATTGGGTGGATTGAGGATAATGTAGATTTCGGAGTTCGTGCACGAAGGGTGGATTAGGAAACAGGAATAATAGCTTCCTGATTAACAGGACAAAATTATTCAACAAAAAAAGGTGCGAAGGTTCAAGATCGATTTAAGAACTTGCCTACCTTCGCACCTTTTCTATAGGTATGAACTTTATTTTTTCAGATACTCCGTAAACTCACCATTTCGAACCCTTTTGAAATAGCTTTTGGAAGCTTTGCGGACTTTAGGGGACAACAAGAGTGCTGAAGTCATTGTGGGAACAGCCATTAAAGCGAACATCCCGTCAATTAAATTTATTACGGCATCCAGGGAAGCAACGGCTCCAAAAATAATTGAAAATACATAGAAATAATTATACAAATGCTGTCGCTCGGCACCGATCATAAAGCCCAGGCATTTGGTCCCATAATAAGAATAGGAAAGCATGGAGCTTACACTAAAGGTAAATACTGATATCAATAGTAAATAGGTTCCAAAAGCGGGAAGAGCTTCGTTAAAGGCGTTCAATGTAAGCGTTACCCCATTGGCTTCGGTCGTTTGCCATACTCCGGTTACAAGGATCGCAAGAGCTGTCATAGTACAAACAATGATGGTATCGATGGCCGGTTCCATCATAGCCACCAGGCCTTCACGAACAGGCTCTTTAGTTTTTGAGGCACCGTGAGCCAGCGATTCGGTTCCAATTCCGGCTTCATTGGAAAATGCAGCTCTTTGAACTCCTATTATTATTAATTGGCCAACCGCACCACCCATCACGGCTTTGCCGGTAAAAGCGTCAGTTACAATCAATCCTAAATAATAGGGAATGTCTCCAATATGAACGGCTAAGATAAAGAGTACCGAAACCACATAGATCACAACCATAGAAGGGACCAATTTAGAAGCAACTTTGCCAATTTTGGTAATACCGCCAAATATTACCAGCGATACTAAACCAACTAAAGCAATACCGGTTAACAGATTTCCGGTGAAAGCACTGTCAGCTTCCACTAATCCATTTGGGATATAGATCAGGTCCCTTAAAATTTGTACCAGTTGATTGGTTTGAAAAATTGGCAGGGGCCCAAAGAGCCCTGCAAAGGCAAATAAATAAGCCAGCGGCATCCACTTTTTGTTCAAGCCCTCACGGATCACATACATTGGCCCGCCCTGAATTTTACCCTCAGTATCTTTTCCGCGATACATGATAGACAGCGTACAGGTAAAAAACTTAGTAGCCATTCCAACGATCGCACTCATCCACATCCAAAATAAAGCACCGGGCCCGCCCATGAATATAGCAACTGCAACCCCACTGATATTTCCCATTCCTACGGTAGAAGCCAGTGCGGTTGAAAGCGCTTCAAAGTGGTTGATATCACCTGGGTCATCAGGATTATCATATTTGCCACGCACCAGATCTACTGCATGAAAGAAAAAGCGAAAGGGGGTGAAACCGGAAGAGATCAGGAAAAAGAGCCCTCCGCCAACAAGCAAAAAGACGAGAGGGTATCCCCACATAAAGGATGAAAATGCCGCAAGAAATTCTTCGATCTGTACCAGGGTCTTGTCCGTTTATTTATCGTTAAGCGAAGAAACTAATGAATAGACAGCTTAATTGTTATATCGTACGAATAAAAAAGATGAAATCGGTAGCAGGGGGTGTTTGTCCAGCTTGCCGTAAGAGTGTGGCAATTTGAGCCCGGTGATGTTGCCCGTGTATGGTAAGATGAACCAGGATCTCCTCCACAGAGTTTGTGAAGATTTCGCCTTTTGAGTTTTTATAATCTGAGTTTGATTAAAAAAGTAGGTTCTATTATAGGCAAGCTGGTCATTTCGCGGCGAATGCCCGAAAGCTACTTGTTGTTAACGTATCTATGATTGAATTACCGGCAATAATAAGATCCCTGCCTTCGTAGGGATGACTTTTTAGGCATTTTTCAAGCTATCAATAATCGAGCTCAGGGTTATAGTGAATCACCTTATTCTTTTTTTAATTCAGGAAGCTGACCCAACGATCTAAAGATTCTGGAATTCGCCCAGGAATCATAATTCAGCAGTATATTCAAATCCATTTACCCGATTCCATAAAATTTAGAGATACCATTAATGATAAACTGAACACCAATTGCCAGTACAATAAATCCCATCATGCGGGTGATAACGGACATCCCTGTAGCCCCAATGTATTTTACCAATTTAGGAGACACTCTTAGAATGAGGTAGGCCAGTAACGCAGTTGCAAAAACGGCTATTCCGTTTACAAGGTAATCTGTAACTCCCTGCGCTTCAGATCCAAAACCAATTACTACGGCAATACTTCCGGGGCCTGAAAGCAGGGGCATGGCCAGCGGACTAAATGACACATCTTCTTTTTCCATAGCAGCTTCCCGATCTTTTTTGGTCAGCTTTTTTCCTCCGCCCTGAGGATTCAACATCGAAAAACCAGCGCGAACAATGACCAGCCCGCCCGCAATTTGAATACCGGGCAGGCTGATGCCGAAAAAGCTAAGAATATAAGTACCGATCAGTAAAAAGGTGATGAGTACAAAGAACATGTACGTACTTGCCTTTCGGGCAATGCGGGTTTTTTCGGAATCGGTATTTCCTTCCATAAGTGAAATATAAACGGGCATGGCCGCAAAAGGATTTACCACTGAGAATAACGACGAAAAGCTGGCAGCAAATAAAGCAAGGGCACTCATAAAGACGGTAGAAAAGGGTATTATTTCGTTAAAGAATTCTTCCATAGCAACCGATAAGATACGTACCTTTTGATCAAATTTTAGGAGTGTTTTTTAGTCTGAACAAAGCTTAACTTTTAGTTTACAGATATTATTTTATTTTTGATTCCATTTTAAAATTATTTTGATATGAGTACCGCCCAACTTACCTCTTACGATCAACTAATTGAAGCTGCAGAAGAGATCCTGGATCGGGATGTGACCCGCGATGAAAAGCTGTTTGCTATTTGTGAACTACTTGCAGACGAAATATTGACTTTTAGCTGGGTAGGATTTTATTTGCCTGATCCGAAAGGAAAAGAAGAGTTGGTGCTTGGTCCGTTTGTGGGGCCTGCCACAAATCATAAACGAATCCCATATGGAAGTGGAATTTGTGGTCAGGTTGCTTTGAGTCACGAAACTTTTGTTGCTCAGGATGTGGAAAGTGAAGATAACTACCTGGCTTGCAGTGTGGATGTTAAATCAGAAATTGTAGTGCCCATTATGAAAGAGGAAGAATTTGTAGGACAGTTAGATATCGATTCGAACACAAAAAACTCTATTTCAAAAGAGCAGGAAACGTTACTTGAAGAGATCTGCGAAATGCTTGCTGATGAATTTTAGTGTTGCCAATCATCGTTAAAATCTACAGCCCTGTACCGTATCATAAAAAAGGCTCAGTTATTGCTCCATTCCCAGATCGGAAATATGCAGGTTGACACTGTGATTAACCCTCAAGCCAAAAATGCCATCTGTTGTTAGGTTTGATGAATTCATAGAGGCGACTTCTTCACCATTTATAGAGAAGGAAATAACATTACCGACAACTGCTACCTCTAAGGTATTCATAACTGAAGAGTTTTCCGTAACTCCATTTTCATATTTGACAATGGCACTGCTTGGAGTCCAGTTTTGCAGTACTTCGGTTTCTTCACCTGTTCGCTGTTTCACTAAAAATTCGCCGGTATTTCGAAGCAAGAAATAAATGTAGGATTGATTCTCACCCTTAAGATCAGAGCCCCCCAGAAAAATGCCGTATCCCTCTCGATTTCGGTCGCCGGGATCAAAAAAGTGTAACTCAGACTTAACGATAAAATCTCCGGAAGCTGTGTTTTCAGGATGATAGAATATACCGGCGGGCCCTGTTGTAATGTGCCACCCGGGAGTCATATTGACAAAATAAATATCAGCGGAAGCCGGCTTTGAGCTTATGGCCACATCTTCCATTTCATGGTCTAATCGAACCTCCCAACCTTCAGGTACTTCAAGATTAGTGCCCTGTGGCTTGTTCGGATCGGGACGATCCTGTGCCATTACAATCGTAGAACAAAATAATACCCAAACAACAAACCTGATCGCATTTTTCATATAATACACCCATCTATTTTTGTTGACCAAACTACTAACCTCATGGATTATACGATATTTGACGGAATTGGTGAAATGATCAGAGCAATTTTTAATTTAAAGCCACTCCACGATCTGCTCTTTTTTCTCTACTTCCACAAACTTTTCAAAGATCTCATGTAGGCTGGAATCTTTTTGAAGTTCCTTTCGGCTGATGGAATCGAGGTAAGCTTTGATCTTCCCGTTATGCAGAATGGCGATGTCATCACAAAGGTTCTCAACTACTTCCAGAATATGACTGGTTACAATGATGGTAACTCCCTTGTTTTTAAGGCGGCGGAGCACATTTTTCATGCGTTCGATGGAAATTACATCCACCGACTCAAAAGGCTCATCCAATAAAAGGAGCTTCGGTTCAAGTAAGACAGCTGTTACAAAAGCTAATTTTTTGCGGCTGCCTGAGGAAAGTTTATTCACTTTTATTTTGGCAAAATCCTTGATATCAAAATAATCCATGAGGGAATAGGCCTTTTCGATAAGCCCCTTTTTTTCAACTTCATAGATCTCGCAGATATATTCTATGAACTCCAGGCTGCTGAATTGCTCAAACAAAAGCGGAGGCTGCAGCACAGAGGCTGTCAACCGCTTGATCTTGAGCTCATTCTTGGTATTAAGTTCCATTCCATGGATTTTTATATCACCCTCCTCAAAACTTAATAAACCGGTTAATACTCCAATAAGCGTACTCTTACCCGCTCCATTAGGGCCTATCAGTCCAAAAATAGTGCCTTTGGGAATGTCAAGATCCAAGCCTTTCAAGACCGGCTCTCCTTCATAACGTTTTATCAGTTTGTTAATCTCTACAGCTCGTTCCATAATCTCATTAATACACGGTTTTTAAAAAGGTTAACCAAAACATCCATGTGTTGCCACAAGTAGATCGCCATGATGACAATAACCGTACTCATGATGGTAAGGCGATACCACTCGAGTCCGTTCAATGGCACAAAGACCAAATATCCCATAGAAAATATGAGGAATGAAATGGCAAATGTAACTTTTTGAGGGATGATGGGATGCTTATAACTGAAAGAAGAATACGTGGCTTTCTGATATTGAAAGTAAGAACTCCATACAAACAGGAGCATGAACATCAGGAAGAAGAACGTATTTGCAATGAAGATCTGAAGGGGTGAGCCGATCTCAGGAATCACAAGCAGCTCGAAAACAGTGATCAGATAAAAGACAAGTAACGGGAGTATGATCACGCCTAAAAAACGTTCCTTAAGCTGCTTTTCAAGGTTGATAGGAAACTGGAGGTGAAGTAAAAACTCCCGGTTCTCATATCCATACATATTGGCCATACCCATTGCCAGTAAGGCAACCGGAATACCTGCGAGAATGGTTGGAATCAGAATAGTTCTGGCCAATTCAAATTCGACATTCATCAGCAGGGGAACATAGACGATCGGAATGATGGTGAGTGTTAAAACCTGAAGTCGGTTGTATGGATGTTTCATCACATAGAAATAATACTTACCCGCGTTTCTCCCCATTACTTTTCTCAAAACTTTCCACAGAGTACTGCTTTCCTCTTCGGCTTTTTTAAGACCCGGATTAAGCAACCCTTGTTTTGTTTTGTTAAAGTGGTCAATTACAGTAAGCCCAACCAACAGCACGGAAAAGAAGAAAATGATGGCGGCGTTCATCCACCCATAATAGGTTGTTACTGTTTGAATGAGCATGCCTCCGGGCAGCCATGAAAGAAATGCATTTACTGTTTCAACCTGGGGAAAGAATTCAGCAAAGATCCTGCTGGAGTTGGAGGCAAAAAGAGAGATCATCTGAAATAAACCAAAGATCAGTATAAAAAAACCGATCACTACGGCAATAAATCGTTTCTCCACTACCCGAATGAAACGGTGCTTGATGGAGTAAATAATCACGTAATTCAAGGCAACCGCCGCAATGGCAACCGGAATCTGGAAGGCATAATCAACCTGAATCAATAAAAAGACCAGCCAGGTGAAGTTGTAGATAATATTCACCGGGTGACAAAAGCCGATAAGGGTCAGATATTTAGCAAGACGTTCCAGTGGAAAGCCAAAACCCAGTAGTTTTCGGTTTTCCTCAATGTTCAGAAGACGCATATTGGTGAATGAGAAGTGCATTACCCAATACGCATTCCCAAACACAAGCAGTATAAAAGAGTAGATATCAGGAGTTAGCCAGGGAAGCTGAACTTGCATCCAAGGGTCGCTGTCCATCAATACTATCACTATGGCAGTTCCGATCAAGTTTACCAGCATGATCCCCAAAAACAGAATATACCCGATCGTAAGCAACAGCTGAAAGCGATTCAGGTTGGAGATGAAAATGCGCCAGTTTAATGATAGCAGCCGGTAGAACAACGCTTTTTAGTTTTTAAGTACAAAGTTAAAATTCAGGAGGAATATTATAACAGATTCAAACTGTTTTATCTATTTGAAAATTCAAATAAATAGTAACTAAAAACGAGCCGGCTTGAAAAGCAAAAAGGGGAATTAATTTTCCAATAATTTCAATAGGTTTTCAGGTACGTCAATATCCATACGTAAGACCTGCGATGCATGGGTTTTGCCTTGTGCATCCAGTTTTAGAGATACGGTTCCGCCTCCGCCCAAACTTTCATTTAGCATGAAGTTCAGGGCACCGATATTGGGCAATTCATAACGCTCTACATCGCCTTTGCACACATGCTTCATATGTTCTTTAACACGAGTTGCGGTGAGATTTTTTTTAAGGAACGGGTAGATCTCGGGGTGGCGGGCAATGATACCTACATTACTTCCATTTCCTTTGTCGCCACTGCGGCCATGAGCAATTTTCAATAATTTTACGGTTGGCATGATGATAAAATTTTTAGGCTGAATTTTTGATAAAGATAACGGGATTTGGTTTCACTTCACAATGGAATAGCGTTGAAGATGAAACACGAATGACACGGATATGGCGGATGATCGCAAGGGCAGGCTATTGTTGGATGAGCACAGCCCAAGCCCAGGTACAAAAGCATGATATCAGTTTTTTTAAGAGGATAAACTAAAGTTGTCTAAAACCGACAGCTCAAATCAATCCGACAAATAATATACCACGGTAGAAACCACCCGAATATTCTTGATATGCGGATTGTTATTATCTCGAGGGGAGATACTGAATTGACCCTGATAGGCTGTCTTGATCTTACCAAGCTCGCTGTTTGAATCTTCTGCAAACTTCTCGGCTACCGCCCGTGCTTCCTTTGTAGCGTCCTCGATCATTTGCGGCTTGATCTCATTCAGGCTGTTGAATAAATACTCGGTACGACTTTGGTATTCATCTCCGCTTAATGTAATTCCCTGTTTTCCAAGATCGGCGAGTTGGGTCATGACCAACCGAACTTCTTCGACTTTCTCAGAATATACTGTAACGGTTTGAGTTGCCACATAGCGAAACTCGGAATCGTTGCTCCCGCCATAACGTTGCGCAGATTTGTCGGTTACAAGAGGCGCAGAGATAGAGATCTCATCTTCTTCAAATCCGTTTTCAGTAAGAAATGTACGCACTTTTTGAGCACTGCTTTTCAGAGAGGTATAGATGTTTTCGAGGCGATTACTTGCCTCAGAAAACTGGATGGGCCAGATCACAACATCCGCGAGATGCTCTTGCTCGGAAAGGCCTTTTACCGTAACCGTTCGCTCATATTCTTTAAAAGTGATGGCAGCATTGCTGAGTAGAAACCCAAATGCCACAAGTCCCAGAAAAATGGCACCTCCAATAATGGTAAGCCCGCGATTACTTTGTGTATCCATGATATGTGATTTAAAAATTAGCAGTATCAAATATTAATAGATGAGAAAAGAAATATTGTTTCGTAAACAAAGAACTGATAATTACGCCCGCTCTGCCATTTCCAGCCACATCAATTCTTTCTCTTCGATCTCTTCTTTAAGCTTTTCAAACTCTTGAGACAGCTCATTTAATTTACCGTATTCCAGGTCGCCGGAGCTCATTTCTTCTTCAAGCTTAGATTTCTTTTTCTCCAATTCAGAGATCTCCTTTTCCAGCTTGTTGTATTCCCTGCGTTCGGTAAAGCTTAGCTTGTCAGGCTCATTTTTTGGTGAAGCAGATTTTTCCCCGGTCTGTTTTTCCGGTTTTGGACTTTCCTTTTGTTGGGATGAGGACATCCTTGCCAACATCTCCTCCCGATACTCATCATAGGTCCCATGAAAATCCTTGATCTCGCCCTGACCTTCAAACACAAAGTAATGATCAACGAGTTTGTCCATAAAAAAGCGATCATGAGATACGATGATCAGGCAGCCCCCAAAATTTTGCAGAAAATCTTCCAGTTTGTTGAGGGTAAGAAGGTCGAGGTCATTGGTTGGCTCATCCAGTATTAAAAAATTTGGGTTTTTGATTAGTATCATCATCAAACCCAACCGGCGCTTTTCGCCTCCGCTTAATTTTTCGACCGGGGTGTACTGCATTTTTCCGGGGAACATAAAATGTTCGAGGAACTGGGAAGCGGTGATCTTATCGCCATTGGCCAGTTCAATAACTTCAGCCACTTCCTTGATCACCTCAATCACACGTTTGCTTCCGTCTATTTCAATTCCCTGCTGTTGGTAATGCCCATACACGATGGTTTCTCCGGTTTCAATTTCACCGGAATCGGCGGGTTCCTCTCCCATCAACACTTTAAGGAAGGTGCTTTTCCCAACCCCGTTCTTACCAAGAATTCCGATGCGTTCACCCTTAACAAACTGGTAGCTGAACTCATCCAGGATCACAGTATCATCAAAAGCCTTGGAGATGTTCTTGAGTTCAAGGATCTTGCCGCCCATCCGGCTCATATTCACATCCAGCTGTAATTCCTCTTCTTCACGGGCAGAGGCAGCTTTGTCTTTGGTCTCATAAAATGCTTTAATACGGGACTTCGATTTTGTGGTTCGTGCCTTAGGTCCCCGGCGCATCCACTCCAGCTCCTTTTTCATCAGCTTGCCGGCTTTAGCGATCTCGGTAGCCTCTACTTCTTCCCGTTCGGCTTTCTTCTGCAGGTAGTATTCGTAATTTCCTTTGTGGTGATAGAGCTTGCCATAATCCAGTTCCAGAATGTGATTACACACCCGATCCAGGAAATAGCGATCGTGAGTAACCATTAGTAAGGTCATGGCACTTTTAGCGAGATATTGCTCCAGCCATTCGATCATCTCCACATCCAGGTGGTTGGTAGGCTCATCCAGGATTAGCAGGTCGGGTTCATCCAGCAGTACAAAAGCCAGAGCCACACGTTTTCGTTCTCCACCTGACAACGAGGCAATGGACTGATCAAGATCGTGAATATTCAGAACGCTTAAGATCTGCTCCATTTGTTGTTCCACGTCCCATGCTTCGGCGGCATCCATAGCGGCCGATGCCTTCTCAAACTGTTGCTGGGTTTGCGGGTTGAAATTCTCAGCCTGCTCGTGAACGGCTTTATCATATTGCTGTACGATCCGGATCTTTTCAGAATTCCCATGAGCAATAAATTGACTGATGGTCATGCTCTCATCCATCTTCGGTTCCTGGGGTAAAAACCCAACCTGAATACCTTTTTGGATCATCACCTTGCCGGAATCCTGCTCCATTTCGTCAGCCAAAATTTTAAGCAAGGTTGATTTTCCGGTTCCGTTTGGGGCAATCAAGGCCGTTTTATCTCCTTTAGAGATTCCAAAGGTCAGGTCTTCAAAAAGCGGTTTGATCCCAAAATTCTTGGAGAGGTTCTCGGTGGAAAGGTAGGTCATTTGGAAAGTTTATTATGGACTCTATTGATGAACTATAAAAATACGGATAAAAGGAGTGGAATATCGAATATTGATCAGAGGAAAATTGAATGCCGGAGTGAGTTCGACAGGATTCATATTATTGTCACCTCGTGTTTTTTACTTTTGTGGTAGAATCCCAAAATTCAGGATTGAATCTCACCTCACATCTGTTTAAAGTGTTCCAAAGAATGAAGGATAAATGTGAGTTTTAAAAATCCCCCAAAAATAAAAAATCAGAATGGCGAAGAACGCTCGGTTGGCTTCGAATTTGAGTTCACCGGAGTGGAGATGCAGGATGCCGCCAAAATGACTTCCGATTTATATGGCGGAAAGGTCGAGCAGATCAGCGGATATGAGTATACTGTCAGAGATTCTGAATTCGGCGATTTTTCTCTGGAGCTGGATGCCAGTTTGTTTCTGAACAAGAAATATGAAAAGGTGTTGAAGTCAGTCGGGCTGGATGTTGATAAGCTTAAAAACAAAGACAAGCTCGAAGACACGCTTCGCGGTATGGCCTCAACCGTGGTTCCGTTTGAGATCATCACCCCGCCCATTCCGATCTCAAAGTTAGCACTAATGGAAATATTGGTGGAAAAGCTCAGGGAGTGGAAAGCCAAGGGAACAGGCAGTTCGTTTTTCTATGCGTTTGGGCTTCACCTAAATCCCGAAGTTCCTGAGCTTTCAGCGGAGAGTATTCTTCGTCATCTGAAAGCATATGTGATGATGGACGCGTGGATCCGAAAGGATGCCAATATAGATTTGTCGCGAAAGATCACGCCTTACATCAATGAATATGAAATGGATTACATCAGGTATATCTTGCGCGAAGACTATAAGCCGGACCTGAAGAAGCTAATTAGGGATTATTTTCAATTTAAAAATTCAAGAAACCGGCCTCTCGATCTTCTCCCTGTTTTTATGTTCATGGATAAAGAGACCACACAAAGTTTTCTTGAAGAGGAATTGACCTCTGCCCGTCCAACGTTTCATTACCGATTGCCGAATTGCTCAATCGAAGATGAGACATGGTCGCTGGCGGAAGAATGGAATCGATGGCTGCTGGTGGAGCAGTTAGCGGATGATGAAAAAAGTTTAGATCAATACAGTCGCGCATTCTTAAAAATGGATGATAAATCGGTGTTCGGCATGAAGAAGAAATGGATCAAATTAATGGACCGTTGGGTGAACAATGTTAGATAGACAGCCGATAATTGGGGTAACAGGACCAAATGAAGGAGGTCAGGCAGCCTGGCTGTTTACGGCATTGTCCGTGATCCTGGCCGGAGGCAAGCCACTCCGAATTAACACGAGTATGCCCCGGAGTATAGATCAGATTGATGGATTGATCATTGGCGGAGGAGCTGATGTGGAGCCTCTCAAATATGGACAGCAGCGCATTGAACGAGCTGTACTTGCCCGTGATAAGCGCACGATCATAGAATGGCTACTATCCATTTTATTCTTTCCGGTGTATTGGATAGCTCGTTATTTTCAGCATACCAAACGTTCTCCTGTTGATCTGGAGCGGGATGAACTGGAGTTGAAATATATATCCGAAGCCATAGAACGGAATATGCCGGTACTGGGAATTTGCCGGGGAATGCAGCTTATGAATGTGTATTTCAATGGGACACTGCATCAGGATATTCGGGGATTTTATGCGGAGAAATCTCAGGTATCGTCCATATTCCCCAAAAAGAGAATTGTGATAGAAGACGGAACAAAGTTGTGTGAGTTACTTCAAACTGATATTTGCAATGTAAATGCTCTGCATAACCAGGCTATTGATAAGCCCGGAGAAGGAATTCGGTTAGCAGCTAAAGAGCTGAATACGGACGTTTATCAGGCTATTGAACATCAGGAACATCCTTTTGTGATTGGCGTGCAGTGGCACCCTGAATATCTAATTCAAATAGCCCGGCAGCGTAACATTTTTAAAGGGTTGGTGAAAGCAGCTGTCAGCTGAAGTCTAACAGCTGACAGCTATTGGTCAGTACAGGATCCGGGTTCTGATGGTGTGCTTCACCTTGTTCATCTCTTCAAGAATTCGCTCGTCGTATTCCTTATCTATATCAAGAACTACATAGCCGATATGTTCATTGGTTTTTAGATACTGCCCCAGGATATTGATGTCCATTTCGGAAAGCAGATTGTTGATCTCTGAAAGTACACCGGGCTTATTCTCATGAATGTGCAAGATACGATGGGCATTTTTTTGCTTTGGAAGGTTGAGTGGTGGCACAGTATGAGAGCCGACCGTAGTTCCGTCATCAATCAGGTTAATGAGCTTGGTTGAAACATCAACCCCAATATTGTATTGAGCTTCCAGGGTGGACCCACCGATATGTGGGGTCAGGATCACATTGGGAATATTTTGTAGTTCACTTTTGAATGGCTCTCCTTTAGATTCCGGTTCTTCAGGATATACGTCAATACCGGCTCCTGATACATGTCCGGATTCAAGAGCATTTTTTAAAGCGGATATTTCAACTACTGAACCTCGGGATAAATTCAGGAGAATGCTGCCTTTTTTCATTTTTGCGATGTTCTCGGCATCCATCAAATTTTGAGTGCCGGGTGTGGCGGGAACGTGCAACGTGATAATATCAGAACGCTCCAGAAGTTCATCCATCGATTCCATTCGGGTGGCATTACCCATCGGGAGTTTTGGCTCTATATCATAATAAAGCACATCAAAGCCCATATTCTCGGCCAGCACAGAGACTTGCGATCCAATATGCCCATAGCCGATAATTCCGATTTTTTTGCCGCGAACTTCATAACTGCCTTTAGCATCCTTCAACCAGATTCCGTCATGGGCTTTTTTATCCCGAAGAGGAATTTGACGCATCAGCATGACGGATTCCGCGATCACCAACTCCGCTACCGAACGCGTGTTAGAATAGGGGGAGTTAAAGACCGTAACACCTGCCATCATTGCGGTATCAAGATCCACCTGATTGGTGCCGATACAAAAACAACCGATTGCTTTTAGCTTAGAGGCTTTTTCAATCACCTTTTTAGTGAGATGGGTTTTTGAGCGAACCCCAATGAGCTGCACATCTTCAATATGTTCAAGGAGCTCTTCTTCACTCCAGGCAACATCATGAGTTTCTACATTCACAAAATGATGTCGTTCAAAGTTCTCCGCGGCTTTTGGATGGATGCCTTCCAGCAATAAAACTTTGATTTGATCTTTGGGATAAGAAAGGTCGTTTTTGGCTTCTGTCATAAAATGATTGATGAATAAATGAGTGAGTGCCTGAAGATAAAAAACATTTAGCTTTTATCTGATTAGTGTTGAGTTATCTATGAAATGTTGGCAAGGGGTTGCAATTCCTTGTTGTTTACTTTTTGACTTCAATAGCATATTCACAATATGTACCTATACCCTGTCCGAATTGGCAACAGGTAACCATCAACCGGTATTCTGCCCAGCAACTGAACATGGACATGACACTAACTATGACAATGCAACAATTTTGGATATTAATCGAATGGTGGTCATTAATTCAGTATTCGATTCCCAACAAACCGTAGGATTTCGGGCATTCCAGCCTGTGTGAAAACTCAACACTTGTGAATGGACTCAGAGAAATCCCAAGACCCACAAAACCCAACCTCCGGCAACCATTAAAGTCACTGTCACCCACCGGGCAGAGGTTTGAAAGGGGGGGGTGGTTCGTAATTCCCGGGCTGCGTCCGGCCCGGTTTCCCAAACCCAGTTCTATCTCCCAACGGACTTGCCCGGAGCTGCTCACATTAGACCTATCGGGGTCGTTCTATAGACCCAGTCAGCCACTAAATACAGTACTTGATTCAACACGATTATTTTCTATCGCATACTTCCTCTCTTTAGCAAGGAGAGGAAAGAGGTGAGGTCGAAATGCAGGGGCGGGCAATGGTGTTGGGAAATGCCATCCGCGTCCCATTCATGTTTGTACTTTCGTGGCAATAAATTCACGTTATTTTAGAAAGGGAGATGAATAAGAAACAGTAAGACCTAACGCCCCTGAACCCGTTTTCTCAGGTTCATGCTGGTTTTGTACTTGCGGTTTTCACGGACAAGGTGGAGTTCCATTTTTTCACCTTCTTCGTATTCCCGCATCAGTGCCCAGGCGTGCATCTCGCTGGTTACGCGCTCTTCACCGATCTGTACGATCACATCTCCGGGCATGACACCCCCCTCGTAAGCCGGACCGCTTTTGTTGACCTCCGTTACAAAAAGCCCCAGTACCCGTGGAATATTTGGGTATTGCATGATCAGCTGCCTTGTAACAGGAACGAACTTCATTCCCGGATCATAATCCAAAGAAACGGTCCCGGATTCTTTAAGCTGATTGATGATCTTCTGCACCCGATTGCTTGGAATGGCAAACCCTAATCCTACAAATCCACTGCCGGTGCCGCCGGTAAAAATAAAGGTATTTATCCCCATCACTTCGCCATTACTGTTTATTAATGGTCCGCCTGAGTTTCCCCTGTTGATGGCTGCATCAGTTTGGATCATTTCAATATAAACCCTTGGGTCTTGCGGGTCGGGCCGGAAATCTCTTTCCTTGGCACTCACCACACCCACGGTAACGGAAGGCTGGCCATCCGCAAAAAGCCCGAAAGGATTCCCCATCGCAATGCTCCATTCTCCAACCATGATGTCATCAGAATTTGCGAATTCGATATGGGGATAACTTCGGCTTTGGTCTTTAACTTTAAGCAATGAGAGGTCGGCAAGTTCATCAGAACCGAGGAGTTCAGCGTCATAGGTGTTTCCATCAGAAAGCGCCACCATGATGGTTTTGGAGTTTTTACTTGCCACATGTTCATTGGTTACTACTAAGCCATCTTCACTGATTATGAAACCAGAGCCTACGCTTTGCACTTCCCGTTGAATGGGAACATCGAAATAGCGGAAAAAGAAAGAATCAAATTCACGAGTGTAGCCGCGCTGCAGTTCCGTTACGGTAATACTCACCACGGCAGGTCCTGCCTTATCAACGGCATTGGTAATGGCATTCCGGCGGGAATCATCGATGGTTGTGAGCTGATTTTCTGCTTCCGTTTTTATGTCTTTATCAGCATGGGCTTTGGTAGTGCTAATAGCACCTACAGACGCAATAGGAGAAGGTTTCTCTTGATCAGAATCTTGTTCAAAACTGCACCCTGTAAACATCAGGGCCACCCATAAAATAGTAACGAATCGAACCATAAGTAACTCTGCGATTTTAAGAAAGTATTCGGTTAAGTTGTAAACAAAGGACTAATTCAACGTAGTTTCCTGCATTCAATTGTATGATGATAAGATCTAAAGGTCATGATACAATTGCCAGAGAATGGTTCCCAACTGCATCACAGGAATAGGAGTGAGTTTGTGCCCTTTGCTGCTAAACACCCTTTTCTTTTCAAAACTACATATCTAAAAAGAGGAGTTTTTGGTGCGATCTTCATTTTATTTTTGATCAGCTCTTTCTCTTCGGTATTGAACAGAGCCTTGTCAATAAAATCTGCAGTACCTAATCCAAGCGCTTTTTGTTTCTTTTCCATGTTAATCTTACTAATATCTAACCTTTATCTATAAGAATAAAAACTCAGTTGCAGCACTACAATTGTTCCTTTCCTACAGAAATCACATCTTTGATAGCTTTTTTCAGAGGGCCTTCATGCCAGGCTCCCGCCGCTTTTTGATGGCCGCCCCCATTAAACGATCGTGCCCATTTGTTGACATCAATGTCATCACTTTGTGAACGCAAACTTAATTTGATCCGGTCTCCATCTTCCCGAAATAATACACAGGTTTTTACACCCTCAACGCTCAGAGGGTATTGCACAAACCCTTCGGTATCTTCACTGGTACATCCAGTCTCTGCAAACATTTGTTGGGTAATACAGATAGTGGAAATAAGCCCGTCGGCATGAAGTTCGATGGTATCAAGAGCCATGCTAAGCAACTTTAACTGGCGTAATGGACGGGAGGCATAGATGCGCTCGGTAATTTCGTTTGGGGTGAATTTTCCGCGCTTCAAAAGGTCGGCCGCAGCATACATGGTCGCAGGTTTTACGCTGTCAAACTGGAACGAGCCGGTATCGGTAACCAGCCCCAGATACATGGCTTTGGCTGCATGTTCATCAATTTGGTCTGCATTATGCTCGGCATACAGCTGATAGATCAGCTCACATGTAGATGAAGCTGAAACCACGGATACAAACTCTTCAAAGATATCGTCCGGGTCGGGATGGTGGTCGACCATAAAAAGTGGTTTCCCCATGTCTTTAAGAGATTCTGCGGCCTCCCCAAAACGATGGAGTGCATTTCCATCTACGAGCACAAAAGCGTCAAAATCTTGCAAATCATTCCGGACAGGTTTCGAAATGGGGAAAAAATCCTCCAGCCATTTCATATTTCCGGGCACGTCATCTTCATTAAAAGCAGTAACTTCAATTCCGTTTTTTTGCAACCACAAACTAAGGGCTATCTGTGAGCCGAGACAGTCGCCATCAGGCCTCATATGTGAAAAAACGGCCACTTTTTGGTACGTTAAAATTTTCGAAATAAAGTCTTTGAACATAAAATTTTCCATAGCTTCAAAAATAGGCGAACATTGACAGAATTCCACTTATTTTAAGGCAGAAATAATTTCAGTTTTTAAAATGATGTATGCACGCAGTTATAGTAAGTAACGGTTTTCCTCCTACCAAAAAACTTTTGACATCTGAAATTGAAAAAGCCGATCTGGTAATTGGAGCCGATGGTGGTGGAAATACGATCCTGACACACGGCTTTGTCCCTGATTTTGTGATCGGAGATCTGGATAGTTTCAAGAAGCCTGAAAATATCGACGTTGAGATCATTCTTGATAAAGGTCAGGAGACCAACGACCTTGAGAAAGCACTTTCGCTGGCAGTAAAGAAAATGGCAAAAACATGTACAGTCTTGGGTGCTTTTGGTAAACGTATGGATCATGCCCTGAAAAACCTTTCAGTTCTTAAAAAGTTCGATAACCGGTTCAACTCTCTGATCTATAAAGATGAGTTATTTGAAGCTTTTCTGTTATCCGATACCTGCACCATGAATATTGGTGCAGGACGCATGGTATCCTTGTTTCCACTATCAGGTGAGGTTCGGGGAGTAACCACTAAGGGATTGAAGTATCCCCTAAATGATGAATCGCTAAAAAATGGGGAGCGGGACGGAACCTCCAACGAAACGGTAGAGGACGAGTTTTCAATCACTGCCGGGGAAGGAGATCTTATCGTGTTTGTTGAAAAGGTTGCAGGGAATTAGTCGGACAAATTGAAGTGCTAAATTATTTCAGCCTGTTCTTCCCGCAGCTTTAATTTCGAATTATTCTCCTCCATTGATCTCTTCCAGGAGATATAGCCGCCAATAGCAATCAGTGTAAAAACAAGGAATTGAAAACTGGTAAGCACCAATTCTTTGTAGAAATACAACGGGATGGAAATGAGATCAGTTATGATCCACGCAATCCAGCTTTCCAGTTTCTTGCGGGCCATCAGGTACATCCCCAAAATAGCGAAACACGTAGTCAAAGAATCCCAAAAAGGAACGTCGCTATCGGTAAAATTAGAAAGTACAAAGTATAAGATGCTGAACGAGCCGATGGTCAATGCTGCGGAGATCACATTCTCGGTTCTGTTATTCATGGTTACGGGAACCTGTTCACGGGAATCACTTTTTGGATGAAGCCAGTAATACCAGCCATACACGCTCATAATAAAATAGTAGAAATTAACGCCCATATCGGCGTAGAGCTTATAGATGTAGGCAATATATACATAGATCAATACACTCACGATGCCGGTGGGATACACCCAGATGTTTTCCTTCATGGAATACCAAACACTGAGAAGCCCGGTCGCCACTGCGATCCACTCAAGTATGGTGGTTTGAAGTACTCCGGTCACGATCCCGTCGATAATAAATTCCATGAAGTCTGACTTAGGATAAATACTAAAATTCAGCCGTGAAGATAAGCAGGGGAAAGGTGAACTGATAAGTTAATTTAGGGAACTCCGAATCTTAAAGTATTAATGGCAATGCTGATGCGATGCCGACCAGGTAGTACCTGCAGGGCAATTTTGTGTACTTTCCTCACCTGATAAGGCTGTTGCTAAAAACCAGGCCCCGATAAGGAAAAGAAGTACCAGTCCGGCCACGCCTATCTTTGAAGTAAAAGTGGAGCGATCTTTATCTATACAGCAATTCTTGTATTTTTTTCCGCTTCCACAATGGCAAGGGTCGTTTCTTTCAAGTTGGTCAGCCATAATCTTTTTTTTGATAAGGATATGGGTTCAATAAACGACTAAAAATTAAAATAAGAAATTCCTGGACTCAGGATTTTTTTCGCCCGGTTGTTGTGCTGTTTGCGACTTAATCATTAATGTACTCAAGTTCTCTGATTTTTGTTGCTTGCTTTAGGTAGGATTCTAATTCTACAATCTGTTTTTTGGTGTGAAGAGGTAATTGAATTTTTTCCGTTGACCCAATACTATTTTTGATCTTAATAAGATTTTTTTTGGTAATTCTTATGGGTGCAAGTATTGCGGGCCTACTTCATAATTCATTTGATTTAACTCATGAGTTTTTACCACTATTCAGCACTGGTATTCTTTACACAATTACGATCCCGTATTTCATCCACCTGAGAACATTCTACTTTACAGATATTGTATCAAAGAAAGAGGGGTATGATTCTCTGCTTAACATTCGATACCAGCAAAAATTGTTTTTGAGGGGCTACAAAGAAGAAAAAGCGGGCTATCACTTTTCCTCATAAACCAGAAAATTCTGAGAGATTTTAAATGGGGTATATCGACCGTGCGCATAAGCTGCAGGTGCCAACGTGTTGTACCGAAAGATTAATTATAAAAAGAGAGGTTGGCAAGAATAGGCGAGGCCTGTCAGCTTAATGCGCTTGATATTATTCATGGCCTCCTCCCCGAGTCGTACATTACGGCTCGGATAAACTCATAATTAACCCAAGGAGGAAAACCATGAACGTATATACTGGTATCCACTCATATTACTGCGGAATCGACTTGCACGCAAGAACCATGTATGTTTGTGTGCTGGACAAAGATGGACAAAAGGTCTATCACAAAAATCATCCCTGCACCCCGGAACACTTTTTAAAAGCTATCGCTCCGTTCCGAGAAGACATCGTGGTTGGTGTGGAGTGTATCTTTTGCTGGTACTGGATAGCCGACTTATGCCAGGCCGAAGGTATTGACTTCGTTTTAGGTCATGCGCTGTACATGAAAGCTATTCACGGAGTCAAGACCAAAAATGATCGAATCGATTCGCTGAAGATCGCCCGGCTGATCCGGGGCGGTAACTTTCCCCTCGCCTATGTCTATCCACCGGGGATGCGGGCTACGCGAGACCTGATGCGTCGGCGAAACCACTTCGTACGCAAACGGGCCGAACTGCTAGCCCACATCCAGAATACCACGATGCAATACAACCTGGCCCCACTCGGAACCCTGTCCCGCCCGCACCACAGGCGCGATAAAGATATCGTGGGACATTTCCCTGATCCTGTTGTCCAGCTCATCGTGGAAACCGATCTGCAGCTGATTGACCACTACGATCCGATCATCAAAAATCTGGACAACCAGATACTGGCCCTGGCCAAAGGCCATGATCCGAGGAGTCTGCATTTGCTTCGCTCCATTCATGGTGTAGGCGAGGTTCTCTCGCTGACCATGCTTTACGAAATTCATACGATTGATCGTTTTCCTTGCCGGGGCGAGTTTTGCTCCTATGCCCGGCTGGTCAAGGGGCAGAAGTCCTCGGCCGGAAAGAATTATGGAACCACTGGCGGGCGTATCGGCAATGCGCATCTGCGATGGGCCTTCTCGGAAGCGGCGGTGCTGTTTTTGAGGAAAAACAAAGAAGCTGAGCGCTATTACAACCGGCTGATTAACCGTCATGGCAAAAGCAAAGCCCTCCGTATTGTGGCCAAGCGGTTAGGAATTGCCGTGTACTATATGCTCCGGCGACAACAGCCTTTTAACATAAACATGTTCCTGCAAAGTCATATGGCAAGCGAAAAAGCCTAACGGGAGGGGTGCCGGTGAGCCCGACGTATAACTGAGACTTTTATAGGGTAGAGCCTTCTGACCAATTGCTTCCACTATGACTGCTCAGCAGATCATTGAATAATTGGATAGGACAAACAGCCCTGAGCTCAAAGCGCTTGATTGGACACCGTACCCGCTCCTTCCATACTATTTTCGATTCAATGGATATGGATAAATCTCCCTCGCAATGCCGGGGGATCTGTGCTGCCCCTTCCCCGAGACTTGCAATAACTGGATGGTGCTGCCAGCGCCAAGCCTGCTGCTTGATTGTCCGGTATGAGGGTAGGTAGTATGTTCTATGGCCGCCTCCAAAGCCGGGGCCATTTTAATGGTTTGTCAGTAGAAAACCATTGAAATGCTGAGCCTCTATATATGCTTGGTGCAGTCAGATGAACTGCAAAACCGATATTGAAAACTGCCAATAGCATAAATCCATTGAAAACGTGTCGAAATCAGAAAGGCGGGAAGGATTTATTTTTCTTGCCAGGAATTGTTATTGCCTATTGACATTGGAGGCCATATATATGTTATGCATCTTTGTAGATTTCTAGTTGTTCTTTATCAGTGCCAAAAACAAAAAAATCTGAATTTTCCAACAACTTCATATTGTAAGTATTTACCTCATCAATACTTATCTCTTTCTCTGAGAATTGATCTAAGTGAGAATTAAAATTAACAAGTAACGCAAGTGTTGGAGAGATTGGATAATACAACTCTAAATCTTTAGGCAAGCCTTCCTCATTTAAAGCTGAACTAATATTAAAAGAAGGCTGATCACCAGTAATAAACTTTAGTTCAGTGCTATTCTTCAAAAGGACAATTTTCCGGTCCTTATCAAGAGAAATTGCTCGAGCCATATTGAACCCCAAAATAAACGTTAAGATGTTCCAGACTTTCTTCGAGAAATCAGCAATTCGATGGCCATTTATTTTTTCTTCTATCGCTTTTTGTCTTGGCTTTGTACGGATAAATTGGAAGCATAAAAATATTATTGAATTATATATTTCATCTTCTGATAGGTTATCTAAATCTTGAAGGCTTGAAATTTTAAGTAATTTATCCCCCATTAATTCAATATATCCATGCAACTTTTCCATAGAGTTCACTTTGATTTTTCTAACCTCTTCTTCAAAGGTTTTTTTTGCCTCAGCAGTGGCTTTGGATAGATCAAAACTTCTGACAATTGAATTGTGAGCTGTGAATAAATCAAAGAAATCATTACTTAAATCTTGATTGTCAGGATGACTAAGTTGATCTATAAATGTCTTGAGCTTATTTTCTTCATCTTCTGTAAGATCTGGTAACTCATAAAAATATTTCTCTTGGGCAACGCCCATAAGCATTGTTTTTCGGATCGCTTTTTGGGTTTTAAAGAATGTATAAATTGATTCGTCATCTGCCCAAGCTCGAAGATACTTTCTCCAAACATAGTGTTGCCTTTTGATAAGCTCACTCATAGAAATTGATTAGATGCATAACGACCCAGCGCATAACGGGCGCGGGGATTATGAGTTAATTAACGTTTAAAAATTCAAATTAAGCAATTCTGGAAACCAACGGCATGTCCGCGTCCCCGGTTAATGCGCTTGTTATGAGCCACCGTTGTTATTCAAGTTTGCTAGCCTTGAACCTGCCTGTAATTTCAACTTCCTCAGTATCATAGATTGTATCTTTTATGAGTATAGTACCAGTAACCAGATCAGAAGATCTTTCTTCAATTGTTATCGTAGCTTCATCAGGAGAGTTAACTTCATAACCTCTTGGTATTACGTACCAGCTAACTAATGGAGAATTCTCAATCGAGAGCACATTCGAAGAATCATTTATTGGATATAGAAATATTCCCCACCTATTACCAATCACACTATCCGGAGCAATTGGTATTCTACCAGCATCAAGACCTAGTGCAAAGATTTCAACATCAAAATAGGGATGAGGAAAGATGCTGAAATTAGCAGTCCCGGAAAATTCTTTTTCTACAGCCCCTGTAATTTTGACTTCAAATTTTCCTTCTGCAAGTTCATTTTCTCCCGAGTCTGAAGGCGAAGAACAGCTAATAATCACAAAACTGAGAATAAGAACGGAGTAGAACCTTGATAATAGTTTCATAATTATTGGGTTAGTAAATAAATAAGGTGGACATAACGATCCTGCGTTTAAGCGGTTTTAACAAACGGTTTTATACCAACGGCAATAACGCCCAAAAATGTTTAAGTGGCAAGCCCCGTCGGGTTAAAATCCGCTTGAAACGCCTTGTTATGT